>Ga0247778_1000263_pt1 | contig 84930 bp, 101 predicted proteins | sample UWRJL049202B5_FD_179939 | JGI IMG/M metagenome (GOLD analysis project Ga0247778, IMG submission 179939) | Plant litter microbial communities from Arlington Agricultural Research Station in Wisconsin, United States - UWRJ-L049-202B-5 | ecosystem: Environmental > Terrestrial > Plant litter >... | reverse complement strand
CAATGGCATCGAAGCTTTCATTGTTTCCGGATGCGTTCTATGAGGCATTCGCAATTCTTTTACTTCGAATTTCATTTGTCTGATGATACCTTTTCTTGAAATATTTCAGACGACCATTTTTGCTCATTTTTTGTTTGTTTTGTTGAATTCATTAAGATTTCAAAATGTCGGCGGCCTTGACTAGTGATCAAAGAGAGGTGATTGAGAGACAGCAGTTCCAGCCTCTGCCTGAACCTGAGAGGCAATGGGTCAAGAACCTCCAAGACCTATTGCTTGCGCCAGTAACCCCCTTACCAGATCGGGCTACTCGAAGCATGAGGAAAGAATGGGAAGAGATCGAAGAAGCACAGCGTGCACAAATGCACGTCGAAAAAGAGCACGTTCAATTTACAGTCGGTGATTTCGGCACACTATTTGAGATGGCCCCAGTAGACCCACTTTTCTCAGAAGAAATTAACGAACACATCGGGCCCATTTCGGACAAAATTGTCGGCACGTATTTTGACTGTATCATGCGCTACAAAAACGAGCAATATCACGAGAGTGTGCTTCGAGAGTTCGAAGCAAAACACCCTCGAAGGAACAACAAGAAAGCTAAGAAAAGTGCAGAGGACAGAGGTGGCTCTTCAAAGTCCAGAAAACGTCCAGCACCAGACTCTGAAGGCTCCGATGACTCTGACGACTCTGCGCCTCCGGAGGGGTCTCACCGTAAAGTCGCATACATACCAAACGAGACATTTACGGAAGCTCTGGATGGGAGGAAGAAATTGAGCAAAAAAGGGGTAACCAAGAAACTCGACAAGATCTTGGACGAAATGGATTTGACAGTCGAAAATGTTCAAGAATTGGATTACTTGTTCTTACCTATTTACGAGTCCTCCCTCGGTCACCACATTTTGATGGGCATCGTACCGAAGCAAGGCTTCGCTTTCATTATCGACAGTTGTCAATGGCCTCGGGCGAAGGAAGATTTTCCAGTCAAGCACCTCATGGTGCTCGCGTTGCATCTTTGTCCCGCTGGCCAAGAATGGCCAGTATATGGTAAATGGGATGTATTATACGACGTGGACGACGACAGCTTGCCGTGCACTAAACAAGGCGACGCGCATAACTGTGGAGTTTTACGTGCACCAATATGATGTGCTTATCATTTGGGTACCGCCTGATGTGCTATAGAAACTGAGACTTGGATGTCGGGAAACGGCACCGCATAGCACCAGAGTTAGCTGCTGATGGCTTTGGAGAACCTCTTTTTGACTACCGGCTGTTAGATGTGCCAAAGAGCGTCGCTGCATATCGGACAGGATACCAATATCAACCGCCCGCGGTGCCAGCCGCTGCAGCTGCAGTAGGGTCCTCCTCCTCCTCATCACTTTCTTCACCTCCAGAATCGGAGATTGAGGAAAAGGAAAATGACCCTGAAGAGGCGGAAGTAGCGGAAGACGACGAAATGGAGAGCTCGGGGGATAGCTATTCTGAGTATTCTCATACAGAGAGTGAATCAGAATCGGATGGCGACTCAACTGGTGAGTATGATCCAACTGTCGGCGCTCTCACAGCCAGTAGAAGTTATCCTTCGACCCGTAAGCAGTTCAGACTTTACCCAAGGAAGACACACCAACCATAGAGAATCCAAAGGCAGATGAAGTGCTATGGCCAGCCCAGTTCGACTCAAAATATTACCAAAAAGCTGGCTTTGTCTATAAAATACCTACCAACATCGCAGACTTCCACCTCATGTCTCGCAAATCTATTGCGCGAGCGTGTAGACTTTACGGTGTGAAAGACTATAAGTTCTGGTCTCGTGAGCCCGTGCCGATGTTCAGGCGTTGGTTTCAGAACGAGGTTGCAGGGCGGCTCAACATCTTGCAGGGCGGATTGAAACCAATGGGATATGGAGAAAATTTGGCCGAAAAGGCAAAGGAGGCTCGTAAACAAGAAAGGACGGAAAAACTTGGAAAGAAAATGAGACGAAAGAATAAGAGAGATAAGGCTACTATCAAGAGACATTTGACGAAGAGGAGGAGTTTCGGGGAAAGGGGGCTTGACGGTAAACCGAAAAAGAAATGTGCGATGAAGGAATGTAGTTTGGAGTTCGAACATGAGGGGCTTCACTTAGTATTGTAATTCTGAGTAGGAGGAGGGCAACTCAGCGGTTCACTTAGCTCGCCGAGTAGTTAGTTCACCGAGTACGAAGGTAGACTTGAGAGCTCGTCGGGCGAGCGATACTCTGGAAACACTAGAAGCCTTTCCAGACCTCGTAGATCAATATCGTTATTAGTTTAAATTGCCAGATTTGTTCTATCTTTAGTTACGACTTAAATTGTACCCCGTAGAGTTACCGTAGCCGCTGCCCGACTCAGACTCTATGTCTCGGGCTACCACGCGGAGGTTAAGTCGGCCGCCGTGTAAAGCTCAGAATAGACTTCTCGAGAATCTGCCGAAGTTTTGTTCATTTGGCCTGTCTCGGCTCAGTTTCCATCGCCCGACGAGGTTATCACGGCTTGCAGATTAGAAAACTTTGAAGTTGTCGATGCTCATATAAAAGTGTTCATATTGTTTACATCGATACTCTCAGTGAGTAAGACCGTAAAATCTGCAAGTACAGTAATCTATAGTGGAATTTGTTAGTCAGATACATGCGTTTAAATAAACTAGACCCAACCGACCTCGCCGAGGATCCCAGTCCCAGCCCCAGCCCCAGCCTCCCAGGGCGCCAAATGATAAGATCGCCAAGCATGAAACGAAGCACCTAGCCGTTGAGACAAGCATCAGCGAACCCCTCTGCCCCTCGAAGGAACCGTGGCGGTAGACATGACGACTCTTGCCAAGCCATCACGATGGCCGGACATCTATACAGCACTTACTCGACGAGTGTCAAAGACCTCAAAGCCTCATTCTGGATGCGTGTCTCGTATGGGCGGGGTTATGTAAGACTGCACATCCTCGTAAGTGTAAGGTTCAGCTGAGCGACTTTCTACCGGGACAGATGATGCAGCACCACCAGACCGAAGGAGGAAGCCAGCCAATCCTGGCGTCGGATATTCTGCGCCGGGTCGTTGCTGGTCAGACGCATCTTCCGTTTCCATCTCCATCTGATCAGAGTGGACTGAGACCCGCGTTTGGTTGGATAGCTGCGCTGCGCCTTGCTAATAAAGTAACTGGCGGTGGTACATGCTTGCCTGCTTTGCTTCTACTGATAAAAACCCCAGCCTTCCCCCCTCAGGCCCAACAACGTCGCAAAACATACGCGCAAGACCTCACGATCTTTAACGACTTTCCTAAATCTCCCACACTCGACGTCTTCATTCAAATTGTCGCAATGCCTGCCCAAGAGACCCAACAACCTCAAGCTCCCCAGATGGTCGCCCCACAGCCACAAGACGGGCGCGTTAGTTCCGAGCAACCGGTAAGTCGATATTTTGCAGCGACCCAGCAAATCGCATATTAACTTCAATTGCAGCGCCCAGTTGAACAAATGACTGCTGAGCCCGTGAGCATGCGAGGTGGATCTGGCGGTGATGTTTGTTGTGGAATGTGAGTTACGCCTTTTCCTCTTGCCACATCCAGAAGCTGACAGAGGAAACAGCTGCGCCGGACTCGCCTGCTTCGAATGCCTCGAATGCTGCTGCTAGACGAAGTTGGAATAATGGATGATGGATTGGACTTATACCCTGGGAATGCCACTCCACGATAATGGTTATTGCGCTCATTTCGGTCCGGGAAAAATGGGCATACTGGATGGCGCACCGTACACTTCGATGACTCTATGTTAATCACTGGGGGCAACCTATGTCCGAATAGAACGAATTTATTTAATTTTTCTCTTTTTGCATGCGATTGTGGAGTGGTGTTTTGAGAATGCAAATTGCATGCCCAAATGGTCTGATGCCGTGGAGGTAGCTCCTCCCCATTTTGATTGGTCAAGCCCTTTGCACTGCGGATGGAGGTCCTTTCCTATGATTGTTTTTTGAAATCTGTCTACATTTCAATTCAATTCCAACCCACTGCACTTCAGTGTCGAAGGATCGAAATACAACTGAAGAATCTGAACTGTGGACTCCCCAGATGCCAAGGATTCAGCTCCGCCTTGTGTAACCCTGCCATACTTACGCGTACCTGGACGTCGAGTGCTACATGAGACATTTGTTTATCAGTACCTAGGTACTAAATAGTCAAAGCAAGCACTCAGCCTCACTTGAATGGCTGAATGTTGCCCAATGGGAAGCCCTTGTTACACGATCTCCACAGCTGACGGAATCCGAACCCAAATCACCTCGAAATGAAGTTTACTGATCCAGCATTGAACAAGACACGACCCTCATTTCGAAGTCCTCGGACTCCGAGGTTTAGACAAAAACAGAAGTTAAAGCAATATTGCAAAGTGGTTCGCATCATGTGGTTCCCTGAATTAGCAGACAGTCAGCTGATGGATTTTGAAATTTCCTTTGCTTTCACAGTATTTGGAACATTTGTTGGTCAAACATGAAATGCGGCCGTCAATGGAGCTACTAGATACCTCCACTGACAAGTGGGTTATTAGTTCTATACACGCATTAGGGCAGATTTTCAGAACACATTGTACCCGAGGCCTTTGATCGGACTGCATTTTCATTTGTGATGATTCAATCATCTGCAATAGAAATGTGCCATGAGCTGATTGTCTGAGCTGCGAGTCTCAGCGAGAAACAACAATACTTCCCCCCCTCACAAAGTCGTCAGAAGATGTCTCACGGGACTAAATTTTACTCTTTATCCATCTAGCATTATTCTCTTCGTGTCTCAGGACGACGAGCATCTTCTCGGGGCATTTGCTGCATGGTTCCGAGCATCGCTTCTTTCATCTCGAAATGTACACTCCCTATAAAAAGTGACATCCAATCCTCTCATCCTTCAAACTAATCCACTCTCCCTCCAAGGCTACCTTGAAGATGCCTTCCCTGGCAGCCCGGAGCCCACACCAAAGATTCTCGACCTTGACAGAAGAAGAAAAGCTCTCTCTGGAGAGACAGCCTGAGGCGACCAAGAGCAAAAAGAGATCGAAAACAACGGACAGTTGCTTGCAATGCCATATTCTGGGCTTGAAATGCTCCTTTACGTCTGGTTACCAACTACTGAATCCCGAAATCATACAGATAGGAAAATGCAGCAGATATCTGAGAAGCAAAGAGGGTTTCTGCATCATTTACTCGCATGAATTAAAGCCATGGCTAAGTCCGGGTATAGAAGACACCGATCTTCGCGAGAGGATTGAGAAGTTGGAAGAAAAGACATTGGAAACATTGAGAAGCCCTCCACCGTTGCCACATTCGGAGGCGGAAAAAGGGTTAGTGAAGAGGGAAGGGTTGTGGAGGTGGCCCAAGTATTTAAAACAATTGGAAGAGAAGGTAAATTTCGCGAAGAAGACGGGGAACCTATACAGTCTAGTCTATTAACCCTGACAAACTTTTGTGCTTTGGCTTGAACCGTTGCTTGACGTCTAAAATTACTTTTCGTGCACCCCAGTATCCAACTGAATCACAACTTCGCACCCAAGGCTGCCAAAATACCTTGCCCATTACCCTGCTCCGACTCCGCGGATCCATCGTCTTTCCTAGGATCGTACATGCGACCTGCGATCCATATATCAAGGTCTTCGTCATTCATGTTGCGCAACTCTGGGACGGTGTCTAAGGTTTGGCGTTGTGCTTCGCGGATGACTTCTCTGGCCACGACGACGGAGACGGAGCGGATGCGGTTGAGGTCCGGGTAGAGCATTCCTGACTCGAATTCGGAGTTTGTGAGAGTAGACGAGAGGGCTACGGCTGAGGTGTAAATCTGATTTTGTGTTAGAGAAGGCCTGAGTTGGGAAAAGGGGGAACGTACCATTTCTTGTGTAATGTGGCGGGCTTTGCAGAGGATCGAGCCGAGGCCTATGCCGGGAAAAACATACATGTTGCTGATGGGCTGGTTAGACTGAAGTTGAGATTTTGGATAAGAAAATCAAGACTTACTTTCCCTGGCTTGGATGCATAGTTTTGCCATTATATACATAATCCGGGAAGGGGCTGCCACTTGCAAAGATAGCTCGTCCATCTGTCGCCTTCATAGCCTCCTCGTACGTGCACTCTGCGTTATCCGAGGGATTTGAGAGCGGGAAGATGATGGGATTTTCGTTCCAAGCTGCCATTTTCTTCAGGATTGGCTCATCGAAGATTCCGCGCATGGTTGAGAGGCCCATAAGGATAGTTGGTTTGACGTAGTCGACGACTTCGGGGAGCGTCTTGAATTGCTTTCCTTCGTTGTCATCGCGGGAGAAATATACTTTGTGCGGGGCAAGCTTGTCACCTCTGTCGTTTGTGATGAGACCCTGAGGTTGTCAACCATTTGTGCAGAGTGAGGACTTAGAGAGGAACAAACCTTAGTATCAACAAACCAAAAGCACTTTCGAGCTTGCTCCTCTGTTAAGCCTTCCTTCATGAAGTATTCGACAATTTGTTTTGCAACTCCGACGCCGGCACTTCCAGCTCCCATGAATACTGCACGTTGGTCCTTTACCGCGCTGCCGGTTTTTCGCATAGCGCTGATAATACCTGCTAGGATAACCGCCCCGGTGCCTTGGATATCATCATTGAAGCAGGAGTATTTGTTTTGATATCTCTTCAGAGCTGGGAAGGGGTTCTTGAAATCTTCAAATTGAACGACAATTCTTGCTGACATTAGCTTTTAAGTCCCTATAGCTGTACGCAAAACTCACCCTGGCCAAACTTCGTTCACAGCAACCATGAGCTCATCCAAAAACTTCGCTTCCTCCTCCTCGGAGACTCTCTTCATCCGACTTCCCATGTACAACGGATCGTTCAATAATGCCTCATTATTAGTACCTAGATCCAGAGTCAAAGGCAAGGTGAGGTCCGGTCTAATTCCAGCACAGCCTGTATACAGAGCTAGCTTTCCAACGGGGATGCCCATGCCGTTAATGCCCAAGTCACCGAGTCCGAGGATACGGGAGCCATCAGTCACGACAGTCATCTCGACCTTTGGCTGAGGCCAGTTGCGGAGAATATCAATGAGAGAACCACGGTCTTTGTAGGAGAGGTACAGGCCTGTAGGAATCAGTTAATGGGTCATTGACGGGGTAAGACATCCATCGGAGACTCCAATGGAATAGGAAATCATCAAAAGGGTAGACCTGGGACATGCAAACGTACCTTCTGGCTGCCGGTAAATTTCCGACCATTTTTGGCATGCCTCTCCGACCACCGGAGTGTAAATCAGGGGCGTAAGGGTCTGTGTAACCATCAGTCAAAATCGTCACGTGCTCACATAAAATCCCTTTAAATACCGTGAAATTGTCTAGGACGAGGCGGTAGAAGAGATGCACGTTGGAGTTACGGAGGTTGCTGAGGTATATATATTTCTCAATGGGTGTAGTCTTGGATTCCAATTGTCTCATGCCTGAACAGAGTCAGCACGAGCGGGAGCAAAATTCGGGAGTCATCGGGGATCAAACATCGCTGAGCCTGAAGGGCATGGCTTTCAACATTAGGAGGAGCAAGGCCATGGGTCCGGAGCGCTTTCCTGGCCTCAATTGAGTGGTAGATATCTGGTGGTCTGTTTCCAGTTGGTGAGTGTTTTTTTTTTTTTTTTTGTTGGGATATCTTGACTCACGCAAATCTGCTTTGGGAGTGAAAAGATCGCGACGTAGATGCCATTCTGATCGCGACTAGATTTAGGACTGGGCGTGAGACTGATAGGATATGTAACACTCGCACCGCATTACTGAAAATGCGCTGGGGTTGGAGTGACAGCATTTATGGGTTTCTTGTTGGCGTGTTTCGAGATTAATATTGAATAGGATGCCGAGGCTTGATTAAGCTTTCACGTACGTGGTAAACAACCTCCGTGGCCGCGGGATTCGCTCAATTAGGCCGAATAAGCTTCAATCTGAGTTGTTTTAGATCTGGGGTTTTCCTTCGGAACATGTTTTGTCAATGAGTGGAAGTCTTGATAAAGTTTTCAACTCCGAACTTCCTCGAATCTTATGGTGGGCTTGGGCTTAGGTCACGTGGACCGTACTTCAATGTAACCCTTCTTACTGCGGGAGTGTAATAACAAGGCTTAATCGGAGGATTTTGATTTGCAGTTGAATATCTATACATGTTCGAGGCGTTTATCTGAAGCCCGGAACGTCCCGAGGTGATCGGCATCCCCAAAGCACCTGGTGCACCCCTAAAGTATACCAACACTAGTCCTGCATGGCAAGCTTGATTCGCCAATTTATGAACTCGTCCGGCAAGATATCTCCATGGCCCATCTCTTCGACCCTGAATACCTCGATCATAGAAGAGCGCTCTTTCCTCCGAATTCTCCAAACGCCATCTTCTGTTATCGTGGCTTTCAAGACTGTCTCACGTCAGCGGTCATCCGCGTCCAATGATTCGCATATAGGTACGCTTACAATCGAGTAGTCCCGCTGCAAAATTGATACACATATTCCCGTCCCAAGTTGACTTTCCTCTCCGCTTCACGGTGCCCGGTATAGATGCCGTATCTATATTCTCAATACGCTTGAGAATGCCATCAGGGGTTCTGAATCCGACAATGATCTTTGGTACACCGAGTAGAAATGATTGAATCCAAAATTTCATTAATTTACGTTCAAATGTGACCATGTCTCGATCGTTCCGTATATCGGCGCTGGTCTTCAACTCGACCCAGTTTATTGGACCATCGTCTGCAGGCTTAGAGTCCCACACTAATGCATGTCAGCTATGTTTAGTGTTCGGAGAAAAGGCCCCGTACCTGCATCAACTTCTCCACCAAGAATCATCACGGTTTTTCCAATTCCTGTCTTCACCACTGAGCAGTATTGAGCATGGTTGCTCACAATTTCGTTCTCGCGATTCTCAATATAATCTCTGGATGTCTCATCCCAGGGACTTGGCAGTAAGCAAAGTGTCTCGAATTTGTAACCTAGATCCTTCGTCAGTGATGAACCTGAACCTATACGAGACTGCCTGACCCCAGAAACTCATCATATCTTGAGACGGCCGGCCTGGTTGAGTTACTTGCTGTGATTGCCGCTTTTTGGATTCTAATTTATAGCTATGGTTCTCTTCAATAAATCTATTATGCTTAGTGCTGTCATTTGAAGGTGTTGATCAAATACCTACATGGTCCCCTTCGATTTGGTCAGCTCATCCTGTAAAGTCTTCTGGGTGAAGGTGAGCCCACCTGGAAAAGCGTGGCATTCATTTCAAAACTGAATATGTCAGTGATTGTCGAATGGTAAGAATACGGGGATATACCCATCTCTATCACTGAAGATAGCTGCCATGAACTAGATTATGTGAGAACTTTGCTTCGATTGAAGGTCACATTTAGGCCTACCTTGGTCATCATTCCCCTCCATGTAATCATATCTGCTTCCACTGGTTTTCCCTCCTTCTGCTCGAGAGCCATAATAGTCTTCAACAAACTATCAAGATGGTCATCGGCTGTATCGTCTAGCTGGTCAAAAGTGTCAAAACCCTTGGAGAGGTCCGCTCCCAAGGTAGGCGGATAATAGTATCGAATGGAAGAGTCATCCAAGCGAAATCTATGCTGGTCATCGTATGAAAAGCATGCAATTTCCTATGATCTCCGTCAGCGAATTATCTAAATAGCAACCGGGACGCCATGTTTAAAATGCAAAGATTTGAGACTGGGCAGTGGCCGTGTGGCGCGAAGACTGACGAAAAGAGCCACTTATTCATTGATACTATCGCGAAAATTTGAGGTAAGGTAATATTCATTAGAGTGTTTTTTTTTGAATCTTATGAGGCGTACTTCACCCCCAGTATCTGAGGCAGCATGTCTTTAAAAGAGAAGCTAGGTATTTCTTACTTTGGGGCGTTTGATAGCAGCGCTTTGGCCGACGAATCGGCCAATAGGCTGGATATCAAAATTGCTACTCATAATGATTTGTATGGGTCGAGAACATCTTGAGTGGATTTTCGAAAAATTGAAGAAGAGGCCCTAGAATGAGCTGTCGCAAGGAGGGAGGTTGCTTCCCCACGATTTTCTCAAGCGAGGCGTGTGTCTCGAAGCCTTGCATCAACAACAACCATCCACCCCACCTACACCTTGCAAGCCCGACTTTCATTATCTTCGTATTTGAAGAGTCCACTCACTCCTAAGACATAATTACAGTATCGCATAATGCCCGAACGACGTACCGGTGCTTCGAGCAGCACAAGTCATCGTGACCGAGACCGTGCCACGAATGTACGCCGTAACCTATTCCACCACCAACTCTCCCGACGTCCCACTACCTCATCGACGTCTACATCCGCAGAAACACTCAGATTGGATATTGAACACGAGTCGGACAACTCAGATATTGTCATTCGAGATAAGAACGGGGAGTTTGAAATAGGAGATCCGCCGATGCAGTCTTTTGATGAGCAGGAGGAGGGGAATGGAGATGCACAAGAGGATGAGAGTGAGTGTCTCTGCGCGGAGTTTTATGGGAATAAAGAGCTGATGGTATGGCAGGAGAAAGACGACGATTAGCAGATGCTGTGAAGCATCATACGCGGGATAGGAACCGGCCTCCTAGTGAGCCAGCTGGTAAATAAACGTGTCGCTACAAATGCTCAGCGTAACTAATACTTCGCAGAACTCCTCGAAGCCGTAAAAGCTAGTCTCCGAGCGAAGATCGCAGCGTTAGCAGAAGATAATTGGATGTACGAGTCAGAGGAAGATACTGTTATGCGATAGTATCGATAGCATATCACGAGTGCAGCGAGTTTGATTTATGGCGTCAAGATACCCAGGCGTTTTGGAAAGAGATTGCTTCATAAATGCATAGCGTGTAATTCAGTCTAGCCCTTCTGCTACTGGTGCTGATGCTCCTACACGTTTTGGCTGTGGTTTGGCTGGTCCACCGGCTCCACCCCCAAACATGCTTCCCATCATATCGAACAGAGGGTTACCTTGTCGTGGTCTCTGAATACCAAAATACATCTCCCCCACCGACGTCAATGCCTCGTCCCAAATGCCAACTTCCTTGATGAGAGCAGCGTACTTCGACTTCAGCTGTCTATACAGATCCGCGCTTCCCTTTTGAACCGCCAGCAACAGCAAGCCCAAGAAATTGAGAAGTGGCAAGCTTGGATATATCCTCATATCCGCGCTGTTACTGCTGACATCCTGCACACTCAAATTCTTATTCGCCTCCGTCAACCTGCTCGTAAAAAGTCGTAGTGATTTTGTAGCATCACGCACATTTCCAGTGAGAAGGTAGGGGAAGACAGCTCTTGCGGCATAGAGTGCGGCCGTGTGTGAATCGTCCTGTGTGTACCACTCGTACTCCAACTTCGCAAACACCTCCGGCGAATCCTTCGTTCCCAGGGCAAGATGTCGCTCCGCATCATAAGCATCATGTTCCTCCGCATACAGTGATCCCGCAACGTGATGCAAATCTGGCTCGCCGGCCGGGTAGTCGCCGCACTTCGCAGACCATCTTCCAACCATCAGCATGTCCCTCCTCTAAATTTGAAACGTATAACTTACCCAATCATTTCACTTATAAATTTCTTCCTCGTAGGCTCCTCGCTATCAAACGTCCGTAGCAGCGTCAGAAGTTTGCCCTTGTTACCCGCATCCGGCTTCAGCTCCGCCTGTTTGTAGACATCGATCAAGAACAGCCCCAGATCACCACCACTTCCACCCTGGCCGGCCTTCAGTAGCGAGGAGGAGACGTTGAAGAGGATATCTATCGCAGCATCCCAGTTTTCTTGCTTGACGTAGCGGGCGGCGACGACGCGGGTTTGTTGCTGAGCTTCGTAGAATTGTCCTTCGGTGATTCTGGCCAGCGACGTCAGCAAACATATTAAGGTTGAGGAAGGAACCAGGTACGAAACTTACTTTCCTTGTAAGCGGGCGATAATTTTCTCTATTTTGGCACTCATTTTGCAGATGGAGAGCGTCAAGCTGTTTGGCAAACTCGATATCGAGCAAGGCTGGGCTGGCACAACATTTGAAGGCGGTGGGGCTCAGGTCAGGCTCTCTTATCGGCTGGACTGCACTAAAGCTTACTTTGAATATGTATTAAAATAGGCGAAAATTTTGACCAAACCACTGGATTTCGTCCAATAAAAAAACAGCACTCTTGGTTTAGTGGTAAAATCAGCGCTTCCCATACTCTCTACTGGGAGAGTGAAGAGTGCGCTGGCCCCGGGTTCGATTCCCGGAGGGTGCATTGTGTTATGGTAATATATTCTTTTAGGCTTTGCTTTTGCTGTTTTCGCTGAGTACTACTGTATCCAGGCTCCTACAGCGAGCAATCTCATGCCCGCCCCCGCCTTCTCTCTTTTGAACTTGAACTTGAACTTGAACTGTACTCAGCGTTTCCATCGCCGTGGTAAGGACACGACTAACGGCCAGCTAGCATGATATCATTGTTGATCTTTTTGTATGGCTTCTCGTTGTCATTTACGCTTAATAATTTTGTCTAATTTTCGAGCGATGTTGAATATCCATTTTCTCTTTTGGCTTTTGACCGTATCTGAGCAGGAGCTCGGCCACTTTTGCGAGGCCTGAGGTGCGATTTCGAAAGGCCCATCAATCGATTTGCTGTTCACATCCAATCCTATTCAGCAATTCCTTTCGGGCACTGCTGCCAGAAAGGCGGACTCCACTGGACCTGCCTCTGCTTTGGCCGCCAGGGCGTCGCTCCCAGCCCTTAAGATCTATGTCTCCAACGCCGACTTCCTCCTCAAAAGGCTGAGGCTCCTCGTGCTCGACTTCCTCGCTTTCAGCCTCGTCCTCGCTCCTAACATCCTCGACAGCAGTCCCGCTTAGCACTCGCATGGCAACCCGTACGATGAGTGCAAACCACGCTATTGTGATCACTTGCAAGACCAGGAGGCAGAACAGAAAAAAGTACGTCACATTCCCGTTCCAGCACACCATGCCCTCAGAATTGCGGAAAGGCTCAAATATGTGAGACCAATCATCAGGAATCGGTAAGGGACCTTTGAGGTTGTCCATGTTGCCGCTGTAGCATCCTGATCTTGTCAACTGGGGCAAGTCGACATATATACTCCAGCAAGTCATCAGGTAAAAGACGTGCCGGCAAGTCACCCACGAAACAAAGAACAGTCCAAACAAAACATCGCATATTGTACTGTATCCAAGATACTTTAAGCATTTAGCAAGCTAATACCAGCGTCAGTATATCTGGTGTTGTATCATGGGGGCATGACTAACGGGGAAAGTCAAATCAATTGTGTCCATCATCACCAATATCAAGTGACCAACTTTAGTTTGGTGATATGCGTAGCAAGTGGAAACGAGGGTGATGGTGACGAAATGATGCGTCAACATCTGCCAGTGGTCTTTCCTGCGTTCCTCAATGTGGATCACAAGCAGCTGCTGGATCCAAAAAGACCACTGCGCCATCATGTAAACCTTCATAAGACCATCCAGCTCTCTCTGTGGCCAGTGGCTCCATAGCTCTGCCATATTCAAGTAATATGGGGAGTTGAGGTATATAAACTGAACCTGATCAGTAAGTGTATTCCATCGCATATTCGACTCATCTTACCATGCCTGAAGGCCACTGCAACACAGGGGAGTCAGTAATTTCCTATTCAAGATGGTTTCGGGAGTGATATTTCCTCTTTGAGAAATGTATGGAGTAAATCGGAGTACATAAGATGAAACTGAAACTGATTGGGGAGCACCAGGAGCATATGAACAAAAGCCAAGATTTACTTACGACTACAAAGCACCAAGTAGTGAGCCATGCCTGTTCGGAGAACCGTGTAACCTCCTTGCTCTTGAGCAGGCCCCCAACTCTGGCTATGGGAGCTAGCACATACTCCATTACACCAGCGCGGAGGCCAGTGAGGAGGACAATGCAAAAGGCGATGAAATACAAGTCATCAAAGCCGGCACCATATTTCCCAGTCCTGGGATTGTAATACGATAGCGAAAAGAACTTGGATGTACGTGGCCGAACTTCGGATATGCAAGTGTGCAAGAGGAAGACAATAACTATAATATGGAAAGCGATTCCTGCTCGAGGTATCACTTGGTTAGCTTCTGTTTATTCGGTTCGTCGAGAAGTGCAAATTTGAACATTTGCCTGTGTCTTACCTGTTTGATTTCTAATTAGCCAGCGAGGCAGATTACCCATTGTATCATTTCTTGTCTGTCTTCGTGGTGAACTCTGTGTGGCAGAGCGATGTGCTTCTATCAATACGTTTGATGGTGGCCCCATTGGAGACTGAGGGGTAGACTTTCCACGCTCGACCTGCAGACCATCGGGTGTGAGTTCTCCCATGGTGGAATCGGACAGCCACGCGACGCCTTTTAGGTTGAAGTGTCGATAGCTTAGCCCAGATTCTGCTGTTCAAACCCGAGAGCGAGGTAGAGACTTGAGCGAAAAATATTAATCGAGATGCTGAGGCGGCTTCAATGAATTTCTCGCAGTCCAGGCTTCCAGAGAGGACAGTGAGTGAAGATAGTCTGACGAAATGTTTCTCTGCCTATATTTGAATCGGAACTTCATAAAGAGCAGTCGAGTACTGAAATGCAGTTGAACATTGCAGTTTGCATACGCTCGGGGCCCGGATTCTAACCTATCCTCCGAAGTACGGGGGCTGCACAATATCGCAACAAGTGCACGTACGTGATAAATGTAAGTCGCGGGATTTTAAATAGAATCGGACATGATATACAGTAATGACAATTCTATAGAAAGCCTTTCTACTGGTCACTTAGTATAAAAAGAGTCTCAAACGTTTTGAAAAGCGACTGATAGCGTTCGGAACAAAGGACGGCTCACTCGGCGAGGTGCGGGTAAAAACAGGGGCACGAACATACTAGACTCGCTAAAACCCCTGAAATGAGGGGCCACGAGTTACCAGTTATCTCGACGCGGGACTCGGAAATAAATCACCATTTTCACGACCAACGTACCAGCCTTTCCTGGGCGCATTCGTAATGCATGACCTCCTCTGCAGTCCGGAGATCGTTGCCTCTATTCTTACAGCTGCTACTCTTCGCACCGAGACGGACACGATTGATCACTCATTACTCCAAATCTGTGCCCGAGTCAACCGCCTGTTTTTCCAGGAAGCTACCCGACTCCTGTGGGAGAAATGCGGTACCGGATTCCCTTATAGTTATTCGGAGCCTACAGTCCTTGCTCTGGCTAATATCGCTGCCAGAGACGTCTCTCGTGCTCAGTATTATGCCAACTATATTCGCCATCTTCGCTTCGTTCGCATCGGTGAAGACTGGCCCAAGCCCACAGAAGGCGAGCAATGGTATGACTGCTTGCTGAGCCTGCATTTTCCCATGCTAGAATTCTTCACGAGCGACGGGCGTTCAAACGGTTATGATTCAAAATTTGATGCCTTCCACGCAGCGGGTCCATTTTATGACTTCCACTCTTCTGAACGCAGCGGTCTATTCTGGCATGTAAGTGAATACCTTGAGCGATATATACTCCCCAACAAAGAAAGGCGTCACCCACATCCACATACAATGGCGAATGGAAGGAGAACGGAAACTTTAATTGCTACACAGTAATAATGATAATACTGCCGATATTTGCTCCAGAGATATGCCTTTTTTCACTTCCTAACATTGCCAGAGAAGCAATGCTGACTCTGGGCTCTTAACAAACAGGTACTTCGAAATAGCCCGAATCTGAGGAATATCGGCCTGGCTATGGATGAACCAGCCATATTCGAGACCGTAGAAGAGGAGGCCGTTGAGTTCATCAAATCTACGTGCGCACTATGGTCTCTTGCTATTTCTTATGTTTACCGGGACGGAAAAGATCGGAATAGCCTTTGGCCACCACGCGTTCTCAGCTCATTAGCCGCGCTTCCTAGGCTTCACAAGCTTGAGTGCCAGAAATTGAGTGCAATTTGTTTGCAGGACCTGCCAGTGGGTTCATTTCCAGCTCTGAAGGAACTTTCTACCGGGTATACTGGCTCCACAGCTGTATTGGCGTCACTCCTGCCTGGCCTTTCGGTCTTAAAATTGACATTATCGGAGTCATTTAAGGAGGGATTGGGTAGGATTGCCAATCTTTCCGCCTTGACATACTTGGATATTTCATTTCATGAAGACAGCATTTTGTCGGGGCACGATTTGATCGCTTTGGCCAACGGATGTCCTCATCTCAAAACCGTGACGCTTCCTTCTACCCACGTGCTTATGATGGAGGATCCCTGTCCGCGCGGCAAAGACATTGATGATACAACTATAGAGGCATTCGCAAGTGCTCTGCCCAATCTCACCACACTCACCATTGGCCTTGAAAATCGCTCAGCCCTGACTCACTGTGCCATACTTTCTCTGGCGCGTCACTGTCCAAATCTGGGTTATTTTCACATCACGGCCGACGTGTTCGTGCCTGATTTGATAGAAGGTCTCAAGGAGATCGGAGATGCGCCTTTAAATTCCATGACATTCATGCGTTTCTATCTTCCCGAGGACATCGAGCACACATACGAAGATATTACTGTACTTGCCGAGCAGCTCGTTCGCAAGCTAGCACCCGGACTTCTCGAGTTCCAAATCATAAATGGAAGCGAGAGTGACGAGGAATTTTGGCAATTGGCTGACGGGTTGTGCGTGCCTTGAATCTGAAACCGGGGAATAGAGAGAGCGGTGCATGAAGATACTGCCATGAGATTTACAGGAGATACGCATCTTCTGTATGCATTTTTCAGTGCCAATTATCGATTGGGGACTGCCTTGATATTCTAAGCCTCAGTTGATCGAGTGAAACCTGTTTTTAATCATTGAAGTTCACCTGATTCCGTGTGCACGCTTTGTGCGGGAGGATGCGATGGAAGTCTTTGGCCGGGACCAACATGCTTGTAAGACAGCGCGATAAGCGTCCGCGCAAAGTATTTACGTTCGCGGTAGCTCGCTATCACGAATCGAGAATCCTAACAGGGTGGGATCTTGAGATGGTCAGCGCCTTGAGCGGTCTGACAGGGCTTGGGCATCAGACTCACGCCGCCACGTCACCTCAGAGCTCAGAGAATCAACAGATTTCGAGTGTAAAGCTATTCTCGATTGATTTAATTTGATGGAATGATGAAGACAATGACCAACGTCCTCCAAATTTCCCGCACCTGCAACACAAGAACCTAAATTATAGACAAAACCAAAGGCCGAACACCAACGCTATGCTAAACTCCATGCCCATGCAATCTATCCTCTTGCGCCGTTAATTGAAAATCCATTCCGTCTAGTATTGCTCAATTTTTCTTGATATTCGGACACTTGGCCAGGCACTCCTTAACACCTTTTGCGATCGTAGTTGGAATCTTGTCTGAGAATTGGTCGACCTGGTTTCCATCGATAGCTTGACCGAACGCAGCTGTGACTATATTGTTGTCCAAAGAAAATGTTTCGTCAAGGACTTGGCCAGCACCGAAGTCTTCTGCGTTGAATGAGGCAATGAAAGTAGCCGGCTCGCAGTTCGGGTTGAATTGGGTGTGAACGGAGCCTTGATAAAAAGGTGTCATCTGGAAAGGCTTGAGAGTATTTCTAATGACCCGGCGTTTCTTTGGGTCCTTTGGATCTTGAACACCGTTTTCAGGGACCATCTCAGTAACGAGGGTGCCTTCGACAACAATTTGAAGCTCGGTCGCACGGGGGTGGACATGAGGGGCTTGCACCTATGTTAGCGAATGCTTACAAACTTAGAGCTGAGAGAGAACATACTGTTGAAACCGCAGCCGTTGAGAAAGCCTACAGCCATTCCACTTTCGCTGCCAATAAGAGCTGGGAAGTTCTTTCGATTTGCAGCGGCAAGCTCTCCTCCAAGTCCCCCAGGTGCATTCTTCAAGTCTGAAGCTCCGAAATCAAACACAAAGTTGGCATCATCATCTAGAATCTTGAAGCGATCTTGAGCAAGGGGTGCGAGCAGAATGTCCTTGATAGTCTCCGTACTGACAGGCTTCGTTGGAGCAGTAGCAGTGGAAGATGAATTCCCTGGCATTGGAGAGTTTGTTGGCGCGGCAGTAGCTGTAAAGGCCAGAATGGCTGCAGCGATAACAGAGTTGAAGAGCATTTTGAATTAGATAAATCGGTCTAAGAAGAAAGCAGGCAAAATGAAATGAGAGATGAAATAGGAAAGGACTTAAAGAAAAGGTTTTATTCAAGAAGATGTATTTGTTGGATTGATTATTTGATGGAGAGTGGGAGATGACGACGGGCACGCAGTCTTATATACCTCCGTAGGTTTACCTCTGGTGGAATGTATGTCAATCGACATGAATCTCACGATTCCAACAAGATGATTATTTCGAGATATTCCTGGCTTCTTGCGCCGCCGGTCTTTGGGATACCCGCGGTCGTATTCTAGGAAGCGGGAGGGCTGTGCAAGCAGGCTGCAGGGCTGAAGCTTACTCTGGGAATGGCGTGAAATGATTCGTGGAGACCAGGACTTGGGGATCAGAACTTATCCACACGTGGCGTCTGAGCAAGGTTGATTCCAACGCTGCATATTTCTATTGGTGGCGGCTGCATCTTCGTTCGGCTGTTGGGATCTCCGGCCTGAAACAAGCGCCAAATACATGGATATATTTCTGGGAGGGGTAGAAATATTACTAATTATTCCAAGACTTTTCCAACAGGTTGAAAATACATCTTCATACTGTGTCGGCCGACTCTCTCGACGCACTGCCAAGTTGCCAACAAATGGAGATGACACATTCTAGGTAGCGAGTCAGCAAGCTCAACAATGACAGATCAATCGCCCAGCAAACGGGTCACGATTGCGGCCAGGCATATCAGGATTGTCCACTTCATGGGATTTCTTTCAACGAGTTTTCTTGCCTGTATTCTTTTCTTGTGCTTTTAGCCACATAATAATCAATTGGGCGCTAAAACCAGAGTTGGAATGAACGAGAAATATATCTTACAAAGTGCCAAGTGCCAAGTATCTGAAAAATTATCAGTCATTTGTTGTCTCGTGCCGTTGCCGAACCTATTTGGAAAACGATAATTCTATCCAGTGGCATTCTGCTTCAGCCGTGCCTCAGTGGTCTTGAAGATACGAGGAATACTGCTCTTTTCAAAATGGACGCTTTCTCTAATCATATCCACGATTCCTTTCGCAATCAGAAAGCTGATTGGCATCCCAGCTCTGTTGTACTCGGCAAGAACGAAATTACTGTCTTGTCAAGGAACCTTTCCAAATAGGGCCAGCTATCAGCTACATAACGGATTACTGGACTGATGTCAGTCAGCGCGAAGATTTTGAAACATAGGAGCGTTGACGCTGATTCCATGACTTACTCCCGGTCCATAGATGATCGACGGCTGCTTCGCTGTCTTCCCGGCCAAGTAAAAAAAATCCTGCATGGCAGACTCGAAATGAGCCTGGGATTGTTTAATTAGAGTGCTGTAATCAATGATGCTGAACCGCATATTCTTGTCTTTGGGGATGTATATGCTTTTAGCACTCTACAAATGAGATCGACCATGAACTCCTAGAATAGTCTAATCCATAAAGGCGGGACCGTCAAAGTCGAGTCCATGGGGTGGCTTAGATGCGGAGGTGGGTGCGGCGAGCTCTTGGGAGCTTTGGTGTGGGAGCATGTGATTTTGATGAGAACGATTTTGTGGTCGAATAGAGAGTAGAGTAGCGATTCCGGCCGTATAGCCATTACTGGCAAGGACAACTTTTCGCGCTCGCCGCACCGAGCCATGGATATTTGTAACGATTGGATATTCATCGTCAGATGTTGAGACTGATATGACTTGTGTATGTCTCTGGACATAAATGGACGTTGTCTCCATTGAATGGGCTAGCAGTCCAGTCACGAACTTATAAGACCAGAGTTGCAAGGCAGTCGTCGTCGTTCCAGTGTTCCGCCTTTATCGTCATCGACGCCAGAAAGCTGGGTTGCTTTAGTATGTCTTCTAGCAGCACATCCTTCTTGTCAAAATTCACATTCTCCGCGTATTTGGGCTATAGTCCACGTCTGGATCAAATCTGACCCAGCTTTCAACTGCTCCTCGTATTGATTATTGACCCCATCAGGATACAACTGTGTAAGAAATGTCACGAAATAGGGATTGGCCACTGCATCGCAACCAAGATTTCTTTATTGGCAATCAAATATCTGGGTTCGCTGGAACAGAATTAGCTCTGTAGCGTATCGTCCGAAGAGCCGGGTCGAGCCCCGGGCGAATCAGGTGGCATCCCTCAGGCGACTGGAAAATGGTGGTGGCATTCAAAGAATAAAATGGCCTGAAGCCATAGCAAAGAAACCCCGCTAGAGATGTGAGCATTGACTGCTCGTGTTATGGAAGCAACGCTCGGCGAAGGAAAAGGGGGAAGTGAATCATGTTCCAAGTGTTGCAGTCTTGAGCTCGAATGAAGGGCAGCGAAGTCTCATTCGTGACCATTTGTACTTGATGCAGATTTCACTAACATTGCAGAGCATGTCCATTGCATGCCTCCGCCAGTACATATCCGAGAGAGGAGTGCGTTACCTTGCAGAAAGAAGACATTGCTTTCCACCATAGGGATATCCTATTCTTCTGACGCCAGGCCGCCGTAGGCAGCTTTGGACCAGACAAAGGAGGTGTGGGTCAGGGACTCAGGGTGCGTCGGTGTGCTCTTCGCGATTCATACGAACACCACTGGTGCACTGTCTGGATCTGTAGAATGTTTATATTCTGATTATATGATGGAGCTAAACAATACATGAAAATCTCAAAAGTATGCAAAGAGATCAGTGCTCGCTGCACGTAAAATGACTAGGAAGAGGTCCGAGACTAGCGCGCTGTTTAACACGTTGCATACTCGAACATGCAATAAGATGCTCTAGGCAAGTGCATTAAAGACCTTAACCAGCGTTGATCCCTGGATTTTTACTCAATTGTTCATCCTTGAAAACTATTGGTTGGCAAACTGTTACCAGAATCTTCAGGGTTGATGGAGAAAGAAGTCGTGAGAAAATCTTGTAAGTTCTGGAGCACTGGTCGTACAGAATGGAAGAATATCAAATTTCTGCCATTAGTCCTGATTTACTTCAAACCCTTGTGTCACGTCCGCCACACTCATAATCTCGGGAATTTCGACCTCTTACTTAGTACTTAGTGGCCTGCGCTTCTCAAGATGCCCTTTGCCTCCGATCCATTAGAGAACCAGTTCCTCCTGCTCAGTCTGGAATCGTCGCTAACTGAAGGAAAGGCACCTTCGCAACCCTAGCCCAAACTGAGAGCACGAGTCAAAAGACTCGCACCTGAGCATGAGCTTGAAGACCAGTCCTTCGCCGATGCCCTACAGTCGGAACGGATCATCGAGCGCATCTGCAGATGCTTCGCGCGCGGTCAACACCTGAGCACGCTCGAGGCGGAAGCCCGAACCGCACTCACTATGGCTGCAAAACTCATGTCACAATATAATATCTCACCCGCGGAATTTCACCCGAAAGGCCTATCTGTCGAAGAGTAAAAAATGCCGGTCGCGGACGAAAGCGTAGTGGAAATTGTTCATGTGTAAGGCAAGGGGGCCAGGAAACAAGCGTTTACTGACCATCTAGCAATTTCTATGACTATCTTCTTTGAGTGCGAATACTACCGCCAAAGAACTCCCCACTCCCAGGAATTTACTTTCTACGGGATTGCGCACAATACAGTAAGGTCATGGAGGATATATTTTGGCATATTGAGCTGCCTGCTTCCGATTCGTTGCTTCACAGACACGGAGCTAATACTACGTTTATTGCAGTCTGCCGTAGCTATGGCTTCGAGACGTGCTTCGGTCTTATTTCTCTTTGGGTATTGGCGCAAAGAGGCAATCTGACACGGCATAGCTATTGTGTAGGAGTCGCGGCTGGGTTGGAGTGCCTTGCCTATGAAGACGAAGACTCCCGGAAACAGGAACATGGAATGCAGATGCTCGTTATCAGTGGAGAGAGAATTGCTGAGGAGTATTTGGCTGCCAAAAATATCAAGTTAAGGAGACCGCCAGCCGGGACTAGTCCAAAAGATCTGGAAGCATTTGAAAATGGCAGGCAAGATGGCAGGAGGATCAATGTGAGAGGCAAACGATTGGAAGAATAGTGAGCGCTGAAGTCACAAGCGTATCGATGGATATGAAAAGGCTTTCCGAGCTATTAAAGTCTCGATGGATCCCAACATTATTGCCCAGCCAAGGGAGTTGTTCGCCACGTAGCCCCCTCGACATCGAAAATAACACAAATAGCACCCAAATATATATTGGAATAACCATGAGCTCATTTTCTCAAAACATAGAAGTAGATTCAATCATTCATCCATTCCCAGCTGTCCAAAACTTCGTAGGAGCAGAAACGACTTCACGTGATCGACGCGTAAAGTGATTTTTACGGACTTCGCGTCTCCCAAACGCGACCATCTCCATCCAACATCTCCAAGTCCAACCATGGCAATCACCAAGGGCGAAGAAAAAGGCGAATCGTCCACAGCTGCAGCGAAGAAAGTACTTAAAGCTAATTCCAATGGAATTGCAAACTACGAATTACCATGGTAAATCTTCAGTGCCTCCCGCATGCCAAATACTGATCGTGGTAGGGTTGAAAAATATCGACCTGTCTTCCTTGACGATATCGTAGGAAATACAGAGACTGTCGAAAGGCTGAAGATTATTGCGAAAGATGGGAATATGCCGCATGTCATTATCTCTGGAATGCCGGGTATTGGAAAGACGACGTCCGTTCTGTGTCTTGCAAGGCAGCTCCTGGGAGATGCGTATAAAGAAGCTGTTTTGGAGCTAAATGCTAGTGATGAGCGAGGTAGGATGACTTATTTGACATGGTGTACTTCATACTGACATGCAATTTTCTAGGTATCGATGTGGTACGAAACCGTATCAAGGGTTTCGCCCAAAAGAAAGTCACCCTCCCTCAAGGCCGACAAAAGCTCGTTATCCTCGATGAAGCCGATAGCATGACATCTGGTGCCCAGCAAGCGCTTCGAAGAACGATGGAAATCTACTCGGCGACCACACGATTCGCATTTGCATGCAATCAATCGAACAAGATCATCGAGCCTCTACAATCACGATGTGCGATTCTACGATACTCCCGGTTGATAGACGCACAAGTGGTCAAGCGAATATTGCAAATTATTGAGGCCGAGAAGGTTGAATACAGTGAGGATGGACTGGCAGCTCTCGTCTTTACCGCAGAGGGAGATATGCGGCAAGCGATCAACAATCTCCAATCCACGTGGGCGGGATTCGGATTCGTGAGCGGAGATAATGTTTTCAAAGTTGTTGACTCGCCTCATCCCATCAAAATCCAGGCTATGCTCAAAGCGTGCTATGAGGGCAAAGTCGACGCCGCACTAGAGACTCTGAAAGAGCTCTGGGATCTGGGTTACTCGAGTCATGACATTATCAGCACCATGTTTCGAGTTACAAAGACAATCCCTACGCTAAGTGAACATTCGAAGTTGGAGTTCATCAAGGAGATCGGATTCACGCATATGAAGATTCTGGAGGGCGTGCAAACATTACTTCAGCTAAGTGGATGTGTTGCTAGGTTGTCCAGGCTGAACATGGACCCGAAGGAGTTCAGTGCAAAGTAATGGATCAAGTACGAAGAGCATGTTAGGCGTTCGGGGGATATTGTGAGGGTAGCTGGCTGGCGTAAACTGGGTGGCATGTGTATGTGCTAAATGCTGAATGACGGATGCCATCAACTTATTATCAGGGACTGTGCTTTGAAATTGGTTCTCATTCAAGGCCCCGTTTGGGAGGCTCGGGCTCGAATTCTTGCTCGTACTTCTCCCAGACTGCTCTATCCCTCATGATTCGTTTGTGCATTCGTACCTTCGCCTCATATTCCCGAATTCTGTGATCAGCTTCTAAGCAGGCCCCCATGATCATGCCTCCAAAGTTAGTTTGTAGTTGAAGTACACCTTGAGAGGGAGTGATTACCTGACATTTGTATGAACCTATGAAAGCGTCAGTGTGTCGGATTGAAAACATGACATTTCTCACTTACACTTTAAATTGAATCGTCAGTCCTCTATAGATGGGAGATAAAGCATAACCAGCTCCACCTAAACCTCCAAATACCAGACCCCACTACCAAATCAGTCAGTCACCTTCCAATTTGACTCAGAGGGCGGGGCGGGATCTGAATCATACCTTTGCAGCCCCAGCAAACGCTCCCCTCCCAGCCTCCCACGCCGCACCACTCGCCTCTTCATTCTTGAGACCACCAGTAGAATGCATGCCCAGCGTCGACTTCACATCTGGCTTTTATGTTGTTAAAAGTCGCGTGAGAAATCGCGCCCAGAAAACGTCATGAGCTCGTCCGTGCACGGACCAGCGAAATCGCATCTCCGTCTAAAAATATTTTGAAATCCACCCCTCACCATTCGTTCCCACAAACATCGCAACATGGTGGCCTCCGAACCTAGGATACGCTCGGCGGCGCTTGCGCGCGATACAAATGAGACGAAAATCGTCCTGGCAATAAATTTGGATGGAGGAGCGTTTCCTGAGGATACGGATAAGCGGTTATTGAATGGGACGGATGGACATGCTAGTCAGGCTTCGAAAAGTCAGACAATTGCTATTAACTCTGGCATTGGGTTCTTGGACCATATGCTTCATGCGCTGGCTAAGCATGCGGGTTGGAGTTTGGCCCTGAATTGCAAGGGGGATTTGCATAGTAAGTTAATTTCTGGTTCTTGAATGAGAGGGGAATTGACATTGCAATAGTCGATGACCACCACACGGCTGAAGATGTTTGTCTCGCACTCGGCGGTGCTTTCAAGGATGCTCTCGGGACTCCTACCGGTCTTGCACGATTCGGTTCTGCATATGCTCCTCTAGATGAAGCTCTCTCCCGAGCCGTTGTCGACCTATCGAACCGTCCGTTCAGCGTTATAGAGTTAGGGTTGAAGAGAGAAAAGATTGGAGATTTGAGTTGCGAAATGATTCCGCATTGCATGCAGAGCTTTGCACAGGCAGCAAGGGTTACTATGCATGTTGATTGTATCCGAGGGGAGAATGATCATCATCGAGCGGAGAGCGCATTCAAGGCGTTGGCTGTTGCTATTAGACAGGCTACGAGCAGAGTTGCGGGACGGGAGGGAGAAATTCCCAGCACAAAAGGAACTCTGAACACATAATGGAGAGAACTTGGAGCTCAATTGATGAAGTGATGGTTGATGCTCCATGAATGCACTTGCTGTGCTGAATGGGTTGAGGAAGACAAATTTTCTTGAAAGAATGATTCCTAAATCGCCCCCTTAGAAGTTTATATCTAGCATAGATCAATTCATGATGGTAAATAGATTATAGATTAATTTTTCATCTCATTGAGAATGAGTAAATCCAACATTTCCGCACGCCACAGTTCAGCTGCCCAGCCTTCTCCAGCCCCGCGTTCTTAGCGCCGCCACCCGCTCCACTAAAAATATTCTCTATCAAGCCTTTTATCGCAGCACTCCACCCATTTATTTCACCCTCGACCCAACATCCTCCAAGATGGCGCCCTCCCGCACAAGTACCGTAAAATCTAAGCACGCTGCGAACAAGTCTGGCATCAAAAACAGCAAAACCTCGTCGAAAGCCCACAACGATGGCGTCTCGAAACCCAAAAAGAAGGAGCAGCAGAGCAAAGGCTTCCAGAAACTCAAGAAAGGAGAGAGTGGGAAGAAGAAGCGGAGAGTGTATACAGAGAAGGAACTGGATATTCCGCAGTTGAATATGATTACGCCTATTGGGGTGGGGAAGCCGAAAGGAAAGAAGAAGGGGAAGGTTTTTGTTGATGATAGGGTATGTTGCTTTGCTCTGATTCTACATCTTAGAAAATTGTGACACAGTGCTAACTTGGAGGACAGGAATCGATGATGACAATTCTCGCCATGGTAAACGCGGATAAAGAGGGGCAAATAGAGTCTAAAATGATGAAGGCGCGACAAATGGAGGAGATTCGCGAGGCGAGGAAGGCAGAGGCAGAGAAAAGACAGGAGATGAGGAAGAGCAAACTGGATGAGACAAAGGAGGGGCTGAGGAAGAAGAGAAAGCGTAATACTGCTGGGGATGATGGAGAGGAGAATGTGAGGAGCGAGGCGATCGTGGGAACCAAACCGTCGAAAAAGAAAAAGAGCGTTTCATTTGCGTGAACATCTGGCCTTGCAAGGCTTTTCTTATAGCTTTGGCGGCGTTATGGCTGGGCATCTGGAGCTACGGTTGCTTGAGTACGGTACACAAAAAGTTGAGATACCATGGAAAGTCAAATTTGAGCATCTATTCCAAAAATGCCCAAGATATTGTCAGGGTATCAATGCTGTTTCTATGTGCAATGTCTATATCTAATCTACAGTTCAGTATATGTGTGATTCCAGGTCTATAGCTTTATAATTCTCTTAGTTGTTGATCATCGATGCCATTTGCGGCGCATCGGAACGAACATAGCACCATCCGGACCGGCTTTGGCACTGCCCGCTCCGTTGGTGAGAAGGCCAGGGGCTTCAATTTCTACCTCAAATGCCATCTTGTTGAGGAAATTGATGCACTATGCTCTGGGTCAGTATACTGTTTACCGAAAACATGTTGTCCGAACTTACTGGGCGAGCGTGCCACCGATGACCTCCAATCTCAAACCACTGCAGTAAGTCAGCACAATATTTTATTCAGCGAATGGCGACCGAGAAATATCGTACATGACTTGGGAAGCCCCATATTGCAAAACAAGGAAGTGGGACAAAGAGAGGGGATGGTTACCGAGAGATGACCACCAAGTGAAGTGGTACATAGGACTCCGTACGGCGTCTGTTTGACTTCTTCGTATGGCAACGCCTCATTGACAGCAATCGGGTCGTCCTCAGCATTGATAGCGAAGAGTGGAATCTTAACCGCCAGTAACGAGTCAGTCGAAGAGGCATCTCGATAGTACGCTCCTTCGGTTGGATAACCCCAAGTCGGGCCCTGTATATGACGATCGAACTCATGGAGATACTTGACCGCCCGGATCTTTTCAAAGTCGAGTTTTGGGTTCTTGGACACTTGATCGTGATGAAGCTCGATGAGTCTCTTCATATTCGACCCTATGGTCTTAGAATAAATCTCCCTTCCTATCCAGGTTCTCTGAAGTGCTAAGGATCCAGCATCCAAATTCCACGGATTGGAACATACTACTGCAGCCTTCAGCATGCAGCTACTCCCTTCTTCTCCAATGTACTGCGCATACGATCAGCCACAAAATCCCATATTGGACGAACCGAAGGGATGAATTTCTCATTTTAAGAGGTTGTTTTGATGAGCCCCAAAGAATGAGCACGCCAGCTGCTATCCAGAAGTAATTGATGGAAAAGAGTAATCTTATAGGACCAAAGCCTCTACTAAAGGCTCTTCTGAGAACTCCTTCATCCCCAAGTTGATCCGAGATGATTTAATCTTGTATGCCGGGGTGATGTAAAAGATTGACTCACCGTTGTCAAAATATTAGCCCCCAAGGAAAATCCAATTCCGAAAAGCGGTCGATTGGGAAACTTCTGTCTCAGCCATTTGACCGTCTGCCGCGTATCCCAGGTGGCTCTTGCGTTGTACAAAATGCTGGACGTAATCTTATGGTGCGCACAACCTCGAGAATTGATCACGCAAGCCTCCCATTTCTTGTCGCCTTCAGCATCTACCAGAGGCTCCAAAACATGCTTGAGATATATCTCATAAGAACCCCCTGAAAGTCCATGTAGAACCACTAACATCGGCCGAGTGTCATCAGAAGCAATAGCGCCGAATTCCTCGTCGTTGAAGTACGTTGTTCTAATGGGCAGGCTGCTATCGGACTCCGAGTACTTGCCCACAACAAAATCGACTGCAAAAGAACCTGCATAATCTGGATCCTCGTTTTCGAATATCTTCCTCTTGTAGTAGATTGGGGGCCCATCAACTTTCACGGCGGTTAACATGGTCTGCACATGACCATTGAAGAGGAAAGGATTGAGACGACAAGGTGGAGTTGACTCCTGACATATTGCGAGCAAATCAGTTGATGTTCCATCGTGTTTCTTCAGGGTGAGAGTAGTTGGAGAATGAGTGAAAGTGGTCCTTGCATGGCCAAGCCACTCCATCTTTTCTGAGACCTGGAGACAGAAAATAATAAATTGAAATTTGTCGAGGCCATTTTGAGAAGCAGGGCAGGCAGGTTGCAGGCAGAAAAGTAGTACAGTAATAATTGGACCACCGGTGGACCCTTGTAGAAGGCGCGGTGCGGTGCCCATCCCGTGCCTCGGTCAGGAGTCGCACCGATAAGCCGGGTTTGGTAGTTGATTACTACGAGTAATACCTACAGGTATCGTGGCCTTAGAAATCCGGCCTCCTCTGCCTACATGCACCCTCATCTTTCATCACTCCACTTCCACCCTTGTATTGCGGCAGCCGCGTTAACGGTCTGGCTCCAAACTCTCTCCAGACGCGGGGCAGCTTGTGAATGCCAACATGTCGTATCAAGGCGGTCCTGCGCCATCTAGCAATGGCTATTGGAACGGGCACGACTCGCGAAACACATATGATTCCCAAGAAACACGTTCACCATATGCACAAACGGCACAAACTGCGCCGTCGCCATATCCAACTCCGCTCAACGCTTCACCTTACCATCAACCCAGTCCACAACCATATGGGATGAAAGAATATGCTCCAAACGACTACTATTCACCTCCGACTGTTCAGCCACAGGCTGTTCAACCACAGTTCATCACTCCGGCTCAGATATTTCAGCAACCGTCTGCGCAAGCAACGCATCTGAATCCTTCGTCCCTCAGTCGAACCCCCAATACGCCCTCTTTGAAGCATTCCGCGAGCATGGGGAACTCACAGAGTGATATGCAGCCGCCCGATACATCGATGCTTCTATTGGCCCTAGCGGAAGAGTACTTCGAAGCCGCGCATGCCCTTGCTCCTTCTATAACCGTCTCAATGACGCAAGGAAACGTTGAGGCATACGAGCACCTGATTGCTACGGGACTTGGGTGTTTGGACACTGTGTTGAAGCGAGTCAAGTTAGCACCAAGATTGGAAGCAAATGTGCGATTACGATATGCTGGCGTTCTGTATGAAGAGACGGACAATGCTATGGAAGCAGAGACCACACTGAGCAAGGGCATTGGCTTGTGTGAACGAAACCATTATTTCGATCTGAAATATGCGATGCAATACCTACTTGCCCAACTCTTGGCCAAAAAGAACCCGAAAGCAGCAATGAAGGCTTTGGATGGCCATATCTCAGAGGCCGAAGCGTAAGCAATCAGGTGCTCGTGTGAAACAGTTGCTAATGTGACAATAGCTACGAACACATTTCGTGGGTCTATGCGCTGCGATTTCTTCGGGCATCTTATGCTCAGGAATCCGACAACCTATTAGAATTTCATTTGGCGATCCAGAACCTCCACAAGATCGCTGAGCTTGCAACTCGGCAAGGTGATCGAGCTATTCACCTAGTAGCTTCTCTCACGGAAGCAATGATGCATCTAAAGTCACCCGGCCCAGAGACAATAGAGAAAGTCCAAAGGGCAATCGCGGCCGCAAGGACGCACCAGCTAGACGTCGGCAAGAGCATACCCCAGCTCAATGGCTTAACCCACATCATCGATGTTATGTGCAGTATTCGGCACGGGAACCTGCATCAAATGCTCAACAATCTGAAGCAAATGCAAGCAACAATGGATGCTATACTCGCTGACCATAATTGGAACAATCACAGCGATGTGATAGCCATACCTATCAACAGAACCCCTAAAAGCTCGCAAACAGTTAGTCACGAGACTAGAGCAGTTTTGGGTATTGGTGAAGATGGCCGAGATAATCTCATGATAACGTTCCTGAACAAGAGAGATGCATTCGCTATCACGTTCGTTCTTTACACCTCTCTTGTCACAAATGAAGCTCACTGTAGTGGATAGGTACCTATTGTGCAGTATTATCATACTTCACAAGAATCCAAATGATCAAAAGAGCGTCAAATACTTGGAGACCGGCTTAGATTTTCTCACGAGTATGGCCTTGTTCTCTGCAGATTTTTACCGTTGCTGACAGCCCCAACTTACAGGAGATACAAGGGCCACCAAGCTTCAAACCGGCCTCCTCCCAGACTTGGTCATAAAACATCAGTGGCGCGGACATATCTTATGCTACTTTCGTCTCTACATGGGCTTCGCTGCGGCTGCACGTGCCGATTGGCCTATAGTGCACCGGCATATTGAAGATTTAAAATCTACAGCAAATACTTTCGAAATTCCCATTTCTGGCCCTTTAGAGTGCCTCACTATGTATCTTACAGGTGTTCACTGCCAAGGCACTGGAGATCTTGACGCAGCCCTACGAGTATTTCAGGACCCACGATTCAATTTGCCGACTGCGAGTGGGACCCCGAAAGCCTCGAACTCAAGCTCTGCAGACCAAGTCGAGCGAGATTTTGCAATTTTGGCAGCTCTTAATACTCTTTGGATACTTCAAGATTCTCCACGCCAGCATGCAGGAAACAACGCGGCTATGCTTGCCAAGCTTGAGCCAATCTGTAGCAAGCACCCGAATACAAATATTCAGACGGCATTCAACTTGGCCATAGCTACGGTCAAAACCAGCCCTCCCGCGCCGCTCTTCACCGTCAAGAAATACCTCGGAGCCGCGCTAGCAGGGGCGCAGACAGCGGCCAACACTCAATTCCTCTGCATTGTTCTGAACGTCATGTGCAGCAAATTCTTTTCTAATGTCGTTGGCGAGCAGGCCGAAAAAAGTGCGCAAGCTGCCTCGGTTCAAGCACAGAAGAGTGGGAATATGCTCTGGAGGAGCATAGCTGATGGTATGCTCTCCCGGTGTATGGAGGTGCAAGGCAGGACGGCAGATGCCCAAACTTCATTGGAGCACGCGCAGCAGTTTTCGCAGCAGGCATTTGCACACATCAAAATGCCAGGGGAATGAGCATAGTGGCTTTGAGATAGTGGAGTTACGGATTACATTTAGGTGGCTAAAACGGAATCATTTGCAATGTGTTCTTAGTGGGAAGGTTTGGGATTTGGCGCATACGGCGTATTATATACCCATTTGCTTTACAACTTCTTAAAGAGGAAGTTTCATGGAATGCAAGTGTTGCTTAGACGCTTATTAAATAATATCAAAGGCAACAAGTCATCGTCGAACGTAGATTCCACGGCGCGTCATATTTTTACCAAAGGCATTCATTCCATTGTTGCAAAATTTGCTTTGGCTCGGAAAGTTCAGGGAGCGAGGCGAGCCCCTGAACGCGGGCGCTAGCGGACAGCACTGTCGACAAAGATGAGCTAGAGGTGATGACCTAGAAAAAAAAGTTTAAGAGCTCTCAACGCGAAGAGACCGAGTACTTGTCACCATCGCCATTTACCCCTATGTTTGCGTCTTTATCCCGCGGGGGCGCACGATTTGGAAAGCCATATATCTGCTCGTCATGTCTCTCGGGTCTCCTTGCGCACTCGGACCCTCAATTCGCGCATCTTGCTGGGCAGCGCGTGCTCCAAATTGCACCTTTTTCGGCCACAAGACACAATGGCAAAACCGAGGGAAAGCAGAATGGCGATGAGGATATAAAGCCCTCTACAGTGGCTGGCGTAGGTGAAGGCGCTGTAAATTTGTTCAAATCGTTCGAGGACTCCTCCAAGAGCCTCTTGAAGCGAATGAAGGCATTGACGAGCTCCAAATCAACCACAGAAGAGGGGACAGGAGAGGGCATACAGGAGGGAGAATCTGGTGCTGTGCCAAAGATGTCGCAATTCAAAAAAAGGAGGTTGAGGAAGCAGAAGCGGAAAGTGGAGCGGATGGAGATGGCAAAGAAAGTTGCTGAGGAAACCCCTACAGAGTCGAATACGCCTCTTTCATCTCCGAAGGACCAGAAGAAAGCAACTCCACCCCCGGAATCGAATAAGGAGGGAAAACAGGCCACAAAGAGTAAAAAAGCAACGGGAGACGAGCCGATTACCAAGAGTATAGACGCAGCGCAACATCCAAAGGACGGCACTCAAGATGAAGAGCTGATGACGGCGTTGTCTACTCTAAGCGCGAAATTCAAGTCGAAAAAAATGCCACCTCCGAAACCAGGCCGGAAGAAAGGGAAAGCAGTAGTGAACCCTTCACCCCCGGTGAAGCTCAATAAGGCCCCGAAGTTGGCAGCGGCAAAGAAAATAAAACCGGCCACCAAGGAAGCCAATAAGCCTGGAGGAGATTTTCCTCTCACTCCTGTCGCAAAAATTGGTGACCAGGTCAGCAAAATGGGAGAGGATGAAGCCAGAAATACATTAATATCGGCCATACAAGGGGGTAGAAAGAAGCATCGGTCTGATGGAAATCAGGGCAAAGATCATTCCAAGAAAGCAAGCCAAAGCCGTGTCGAAAAGGGAAAGGCGAAAATCCAACCGTCTGATGCTGCCCAAGACGAGGTTTTGAAGAACCTCCGGAAGTCAGTGACATCTAAGTTGCCATCTAAGTTAACGTCCTCGAAACAGCGAAGCTCCATGAAATTGGCACAGACCATCAAAGATGCAATGCAAAAACCATCACTGCGTAAAATCCGCAGCCGGGCCCCGCCCCCGCCTAAGAACATCATCAGAACGGTCAAGTCGCGGACTCCGGCGCGTCAAGGTTTCGATAAGATGGAGGCTGCCGAGGTCGAGACTATTAGTGCAGCCAATTTGAAGCTTGTACCAGTCAATGAAGGCGAAATTAAAGTTCCCAGTCTATCATATGGCTTAGAAAGAGTCCTGTTCAATCCAGGCGTGTATCAGCTGCAGGACCCGCGGTCCCGAGTTTTCAATTTTGATCCTTATCTACAGACGATCATGCCAGTCAGTGAGTTCGACTTCACATTGTTGAAGAAGTTCATCACCTCGTCCCGAGATACCACCCTTTTATCAACAGCAAAGGCAGAAGGGAAAAAGTACACGGGGTCAACGTCGAGTATGACATCTGCGCTTTCACATTTCCATTACCTACTATCGCAGTGGCGGAAGATCAATCCCGGAATTTTGTCCAAGAATTTCCCTGTTGATTTTGATAACTTTACCCTACTGCAACGAGCGCCTACCGCATTGTTCCTGCGATACAGGGATGGGACGTACGCAATCGATGCTGACAAAGAGTACGACACCGCCAACGTGCTCAGTATGCTTGGGCAATCGATGGAGAAGCTTCTCACGTTGTCTACCGATGAATTCGAGCAATATCGGAAACACAGTGCCGACCCTCCATCGGAGGAGGCGCGTAACAAATCCGAATCATATCATTACACCACGATGGGTGACTTCCTCATGAGATCTCAGCTCGACGCTCACGATCCTCGAATTCCTGGTACCGGTATGTTTGATCTCAAAACTAGAGCTGTTATCTCTATTCGAATGGACACGACAGAGTATAAACATGGCAGTGGATACGAAATTCGTGATCGTCACGGAGAATGGGAATCATATGAGCGAGAATACTACGACATGATTAGAGCAGCATTTTTAAAATATTCATTGCAAGTTAGGATGGGTCGAATGGACGGCATCTTTGTAGCTTTTCACAACACGGAGCGAATCTTCGGTTTTCAATATATTAGTCTACCCGAAATGGACTATGCACTCCATGGGTCAGATGATACAACAACTGGAGACTCGGAATTCAAGCTCAGCTTGTCGTTGCTGAACCGAGTGCTTGATCGTGCCACGACAAAATTCCCAGAGAAATCACTGCGATTGTTCGTCGAAACTCGGGCCAGAAAATCCGAAGCAGAGACCCCTTACATGTACATCTTTGCAGAGCCGGTAGAGGAGAAGATAATTGAAGAGATTCAAAATTCTAATAAGGACAAGATCGAAGAATTCGAACGGACTGTGCTTGGCATTCATGCTGAGACCGAGGCAGAGGAAAAGTCTCAGTGGGAAAGTCTCCAAGCCCAGATTGAAGCTAGAACAAAACAGGATGAAGATGATGAAGATGAGCGGGGGGGTGCTATCGAGGGCACGGAGGATGAAATAGAGGATGACGTTGTGTCCCGCGAGATGGAAGAAGAAATTGACCGACATCAACATGACAACATGGAGGAACTTTTACCGGAGACAGAACACGTCCTATCAGAAGAAGTTATCGACGAGGATGCTAGGAATGAAGATCAAGACAATGAGGTTAAAGAAGAGTCTGGTGAGATTGAGGGGCAGACAGAGGGAATGTCGGAGACAGAGGAGAACAGTAAAGACCAAGATATTGACGGAGAGAGCTTCACAAAATCGGACGAGCTCGCGGAAATCGAACCAACAGAAATCCCGATGCATATGAGCGAAGACGGCAGCCAGACTGCGAAAGATGCGGCTTTAGAGGAAGGTGCCCCTCTATCTCAAACCGCCAAAGACAAAATAAGATTCTCCGGGAGGCCCATTCTAGCTATGTACCTCACCGTCCGCAACAAAGTCAATGGACGATATGTCAAGCGTCCCTCCGAACTCAAGAAAGATGACGATTGGAAAGTCGAATATGCACTAGCAAATATTCCTGGCCACCTGAAAGCACATAGACTGCAGGAGGCTTCGAAAGCGAGACGCGCAAAAGCATTGACCAAGAACAGGCGAGAAAATGCGTGGAATCAGAGGTACATTGAGAACATTCGGAAATTGAGTAAAAAGGGAAGGAATTATCGGAAGCAAGTCGATAAGATGGAAAAAAATCTGCCGGTGAAGGTCCTAGAGGGTGTCGTGTATGGCCGTGGGTCAAACGATCCCGCATCTCCAGGCAAAGCCGACCGAGAGGTTTGGACAGAAGATGGAAGGAAGAAGGAATGAGTACAGAGTTACTTTTGTAAGAAAGAGTTGTAATATTTGTATCATATGGCATTTGGGTGGGCGTAAAAAGCATTTGGAAAGTAGGGAATTGTACAAAACTCGTCCCTCTTCGATGATAGCTTCGGATGGCAATAGATATTATGAAAGAGAGTATCAAGTTGCCACTTTGAAACTTGACAGAATGTGTTCTCCTCGCTGCATATGCGTTTTTCCAAGTCGGGACAGCTTTGTATTACCTCCCCAGTTGATTTCCTAGCGTCGGCACGAATCACCGGATGCAAACGCAACGGGATAGCACGCTTTGGGGTTTTCTTTGCGGAGTGAAATATCTTGCTGGTAGTCACAAAGATTGGAAGTGACTATTGACATTTTCTGATCAGATTTTCTTGGAGGCGCTCAGATTGCTGCAGGAGCCCTAAAGGCCGGGTGTTCCTGACCTCAGAGTTGTCAGACATAGAGGGATGGCTCGAGCATTCACTTTACCAATTGTTTGGAAGTCGCAGGTTCCTCTCAGTCGCTCTTGCTTTTTGGTTCTTCTTCGGGCTGTGCTTCCGCAAACGGCGACCCAGCCTCGCAACCAACCACCAGAATATCCACCCACAACACCGGAATCAAGATAAAAATCAAGATCAAACGCGAGTTATACTTTGCCACGATAGTATAGATCTTCAGAGCTTTCCTAACATACCCATTATGGAGCCAATCCCTCTCAGAACGCTTACCGTCCTTCTCAACTATGAGAGAATGGTATCGGATCCAAGGTTCCACGGCGAAAGAATCCTCGAGTCGAGCCTGGCCAGTCCCAGTGTTCTCCAACGCGTTCTAAAATTGGGCGCACACCTGTTCGAAAACGAACCTGCGACAATTAAGTACCATTATAAACGCCTGGCAATCGTCATTTTTGGGTTCCACCTGCGGCTCTTGGCTGACTTGAATCTCCGGTAGACAACGGCACATCAACCAATTTGAGAATTTTGATGAACATTCAAACTCGGAAATTCCCTCTGCTATTTGCATGATTCATCCAAATGCAGGACCCGAGACCCAGACTCTCACTTTTGCCAATCGTGAGCTCATCTACTACGAGACGCACAGCCACGATGGCTGTTTTATGGCTATTGGACTCTATCAATTCTTTTTTGAGCTGTGCCCTCCTGGTCAGGAGCTTAGCATACAGATTTCCAAGGAGGTATGGATGGGTTCTCCTTCAAAGACCACGTAGCATAGGCCCGTCGTGGCATCGGGATCAGATTATCTCCCTCCTTATCACTGTCGAATACTATGACAAGCTACTGACTCGTCTCTTTCAGAATCCAGTCTTGGTTAAGGCATATGACCGTTCAATCGTCGAATTCTTGATCCAAGGGCCGAGATTTCATACAATAGTTGTTATTGCCTCAAAGCCGCTCTCATTGATCTCCGGCAACGTCGACAACTCGGTCCATGCTGTGATCAGCTTTCCCCGCCCGGGAGGTGACCCAACTGATCATTTCGTAGTCAATATGAGTCGTACGCAGTACGGAAATTCGGGACGTGGTACTTATGGAGAAACATACTTTCTTGGAACTTGGGATCAATACACGGATTCTATGATGGCCACCGAAGAAGAGAAGAAGATCTGTGACGATTTCACCGACATTCGCAGAAGCCATGAAATGAATATGCAACCTGGTGCCAATCGCGATAGGTTGGAAGCGTGCGCGAAAAGAGTATGCGAACGTTGGCAGAACAGAGAAGCGCAAGGGTGGTGTGCATATTGCGGAAAAGGGGGAAAGCTGTTGAGGTGCTCGTGGTGCAAGACAGCAAAAGTTTGGTATTGCTGCAAGGAGTACCAAGTCTCGGATAGGAAACTGCATAAGCATACTTGCGAGGGAATCAAGACATGAGAGGACTGCCGTCTGATCTGTGTTTCTCGGTCTATTTCACTTGCCATTAACATCCTCATGGGAAGTTGAATAACAATAAATGTAAACGGTCTTAGTATCTCGAAACTAGTTCATAGCTTGAATTGAGGGCTACATATTGGAGCTCTGGTTCTCCAAAAAGAACTCAATGTCTACCTTCAACCTTTTGCTTTCAAATTTATTCACCTTCCCTCCTCTACAACACGATTGCAGCCGCCATGGAACCAGTACCTCTTCGAACGCACCCACATCCCTTGTCTTCTAATGGCGGGCCCAGTAATAGATTTGTTTTTTTCGAGCCATAATTGCCCAATTAGGAAGGAGTGATATCTAATCCATGCCTCAAAAGATATGCTGGTTTCGAATTTGGACTTGAAGATTGCAGGCAGGGTTTACTCGGTAGAAAATCTCACCTCCTGTGATTTTTCAAACAAGGAAAAAATGGAGGAAGATCTGAAGAACAAGAATTTCGGAAGTAAAATCGAGATCTGTATCACCAGTGTAGAATCATATATGCCCATGGACATTCAGATGATCATGGAGAACAATTTGAGCTGTACAGAAACAACGTGATGTTGGTTCAGAGCACTTGCGTACACAAGGAGGTTTGTCTGTGAATGAAGAGAGAGACAGGAGCAGCTTCAAGCATTGGAAAACAAACTTGCCCTCAAGAGCTAAGGGGAACAACCAATGTGGTCTTGATTATGAACTTCGGAGTTTAGACATTGATTGCAGACAGAAAATATCCATTACAGAGCATCACAACTCATCTTTAATCCTTCCACCCGCTCTATCTTTCCAACTCTTGTACCCCTTCGTTAGCGCCTCAAACCTATTCCAAGTAGGTCCATCCTCACCAAGACCCCAAGCAAACACACCGCCCAACCCCTTCTCTTCCGCAATTTCCGGGAACTTCTTAGCAATTACCTCACGTGTATCCCAACTCCACCAAATTCTCTCTCCCTCATCCCAAAAATACCATCCTCCCCCCACCTCATCATACTTCCCACCTTCCAACGCCTTCTCGAAAGACTCCTTCAGGTCCACCGGTACATCATCATCCCAAGAAAATGCCCCTGCTTGTCCCAAATCCGCGCCTGTCTCTGGATCTTCCATCAAGACTGTTCTGCACCCTACGGCATTTTCGCTGCATGCAGTAGTCTTGAACCATTTCACATAAAATGCAAACCCCAAATTCATCTTTCCTGGTTCTAAACCTCTCTCACTATACGCCTCCACACTTCTCAAGCTTAGCTGAATACCAGTATGATGCTTCGTGACATTGTCGCGTCGATTCATGAGATCATATGCCATAATGTTCCAAAAATCCAGAGATTGAGAAATCAACGGGACAGTAGAGGAAGTGAAAGCCAGCATGTCCCTTTCTAGTCCCGGAACTGCTGCGGAGATGAGTTTATTCGGTCCTAAGGCATTTCTGATTGCGGATAATAGTTTGGGGTAGGCGTCTATTTCCCAGATGCGGGAGGAATTGGGGACGCGGAGATAGTCCTCGCCATTACCGCTGAGGTCGGATTAGTAGGCTGAGCGGGACGGAGAGGGCATAGGAAAGTACCCTGGATACTCCCAATCTATATCTACACCTATAGATATAGATATCTTTAATCAACACATTTCAGTAATTTTTAGGAGGGCAAAAATACCATCAGCGCCCGTCAACTCAACCATCCTCGCGACATTCGTCGCAAACCGCCCCCTATTACTCTCGGTCCTCGCTGCCTCCTCAAATCCCCGCGTATCACCCCACCCCCCAATCGCAATCATAATATTCGACTCCTCTTTAAACTTCTCCCGCACTTCAGAAACGGTGGTGAAAAGCGGGAATGAGGTTTGATTAGCGACGTTAAAGAGAGAGGACGGCATGAATGCTATTGCTACATGGGTGATTTCTGACAGTAGGGACGGGGAGGGTACGTTTCGGTGTTGACTTTGTGAGGTTCAGTGAGTTGATTGCTGTAAGGGAAGGAGATGGAAATACCCTGTTAGATACATGAGGTATCGCGCCTCGGCGAGGAGCAGCATGGTTAAGATTGAGAGGAGGTGGAGCAGATGCATTTTGAGACGTCAGGGCATTGATTGATCGAGTCCTCGACTATAGTTTCACTGTGTATAATAAAACAACGAAGAGTCAGGTGATATTTAGAAGAGGATGGAGATTGATGCGGAGGTCAGGCCCGCTCATCTTCTGGGATGTTTCCGTTCTCGCTAAACTCTATTGCCACCCCCTTTTTCACCAATCATGCCCTTTATCACTGGAATACTCCATCTTGAGCATTGACAATTTTTACAATAATGCGATAGACAGATGGAGAAGTAGATGCTACGTTTGACAAGATGCCTTCTTGAGTAGTATCGCAAGTCATTGTTAGAGCGAGTTACGAATTGATTTCGCTCCCCGGACGGGATAAATGCCTCCCATCTCACAGCTACCTACTCATTCAAAGCCATGGATTAAGGCACCATCAAAAAGCATCCATTTTAGATGATCATCTATATGCACCAGCGGCCCACCCAAGGAAACAGCTGATCACATCTCTAACAACGTGGACTTTTCTCTAATGTTCCATGCAAAATTTACATCCCGTCCAATCATCAGTGAGAACGCCATGAGCACCAAACGCGATTTCGTTTGTCGCAGAAATAAAAACACCCAGCCCAGAACGGGGCAAAGCAATTGATCCGCCCAAAACGATTAGCTGTACTTAAGCCATTTGTGCAATTCGCTTTGACATGCTGGAATGAGTGTTAGTCGGGTTTATTATGGATCAGTGGTAGGGAACTTACAAATCAAAGAAAGCGAATTGGCTAGGCGAGCTACCAAATTCATACACGAAACGACTGGCGAGGTAACTTCCGAAGATAGCACGCAGATAGTTATCTGGTACTCTTTTGATAATCAAATCAAGACCAATCTTCTCTAACAGCAACTTGGGCAAGGCATCCTTGAGAACAGAGCGACGGAGCTTCTCATCATGCCAAAGCCCGGTGTTCTGCAACTCCTCGTCAAGTTTCGTGATAGCGACACTGAGAGTATCACTGAGTGTGCTGCGAGGTATCTTCGTCTGCATATGCTCTCTCCAGATTGCCTCGAATTCCAAGCGGGCATTCGACTTAATGATCTCCTGGACCGACTTGACGTAAGCCTGGTAAAACTCAGGGACCCGGCCATCAGCTCCAACGCACATGTTCTCGATGAATCCCTTATCGTCGAAGCTCAAGCTTGCAAGAACTTCAAGCGAAGACGATGTGACGCCACCCTTGTTGGCACTGGCATCCTTGAACAGAATACAGCCAGCAGCCTCAAGTCGAAGCTTAGCATCTTGGGTGATGAAGAGATTAGCCCCCTCAACGATGTATGGAATAGTGGATTTGCCATTCTTGATGAGGTTGCCGACACTTTGAAGATCAATTGATTCGGGCCGTCCACCGCAAGGCACGAAAGATTCGGTGAGACCAGTATCGCGAAGATGGTAGGTGTTACGGAAGGTTGTGCCGTTGGTGATAATTTCCCCATTAGGAAGCTTGACGTTGACATCTTCGCAAAGAATACGATACCCATCCTTTGAGAGCTTGGTAGCATCGAAGTCTGAAATCATGGCACGCTTTCTTGCAAGGCGCACCAATTCATCGTGGTTGAGTCCATTCGGATCGACCAGTACTCCAGATCCGTCGACGATTGAGGTATACTTCTCGTTACTGAGCAAGATTTCATTGCTTCCCAGATCACCATCAGGACCTCCAGTCTGCATCTTACTAATCTTGCTAGGGTCCAGCTCGAGCTTGCGATAGATGCCCTTGACATATTCGCGGACCGAAAGAGTGGTCATACCGTACATATCGTGAGGAATACCACCCAATTTTGGAGACTTGCCTGTGAAGAACGACTTCCACCATGGCGCCTCTCGCTTCCGAGCGTGCTCAGTAGCCCAGTCGACAAGATCGGCTGTGTTCTCGTCAGGACCCATGAACAAGATTTCTTGCTTGCCGTAAAGGTCCACGATGGGGTTCTTGATACCAGGAGAGGAGGGTGGAAGGAGCAAGTCCATGATGCTATCAATGTACTTTTCAAATGCGACACTTCCTTTGTCCTGATGGGCGGCATCGAGGAGAATGACACCCTTGGAACCCCCTTCGGGGATGTCCTTATTCTTGCGTTGCTGTGTGTTGGCAAGACCGTAGTTCTCGTCAAACATGGACCGAGCATTGATGGAGTATGCCTCACGATTTCGTGACTTGACAATGCGAATTCCGCCTCTAGCGATATCACGGAACCGTAAATGGAAGCCGCGAGACTCGGAGCTGATGACTAGGAACATTCCGTATAACGGTTGCGGATACTCGAGCTCAGGAAGGAATGAAGGGTTAAGACGGAAGCTAAGAGCAATCTTCGTGGGTGTGTAGAAGTTGGTCTTGAGGAGAGAATTGTTGAAGACGCGAAAGGATTGCATAACCAACCGCTCATTTTCATCGTTGATTGCTTTTGTGATCAAGTCTTGCAACTGACTATCCGACAAGACCTCTTTCGATGGTGTGGGAGCAACAAGCTCTTCATCGGAATCCAAGCCGATTGCGAGATGGGTACTGGCGAATGATGCGTAGAGGGATCGAATGAGCTCAGGCCTTGAGTTAATGATGTCGAAAATATAACTGGCTGTGAACGTCTCGGTTCTCAGCCGACGCTTGATCCTCGAGAGAACTTCTGCGTGTCCACTATTGGTTGGATCTAACGCAGAAACGAGCGAAGAGTACTCAGAGCCTAAGCGATGTTAGGAAGTTCAGTTAGGGGAAATTCATTAGAGACTGCCACGTACCTAAGCGGTTGAGGAAGTGTTGGACAAACACCCAAACAGAATGTCCGTAAATGGTCTCCTGCAAACTCAAACGTCCACTAGCGAATAGAGCCTGAAACTTGTTCTGGGGAATGCAGTATAGTAAGGAAATCTCTTTCGTGATTTGGTGCTTGGATTGCGAAAGAGGAGGGAATCTGGCCGCCGAATCCAACCCTGCAGCCTGCTTAAGGTAGAGACAAATGACAGTTATGCCATTAGAGAATTGCTCCACATATTTTCTGGTGCTTGTCACCCCTGAGATGCTGTCAGTCTTGGCGCTCAAAACGTGGCAAGTTGCAGAAGAGCTATCATACCATAGTAATGATACAAATCAGACAACGCACTGAACATGCCCTCTGCAGTTCGTCGGCGGAAGGCCACCACAAGGCGCACCTCCTTTGTGCCTTCTACATCGAAGACTTCAATCACTGGGCCGGTTCTCTTAACCGCAAGCTCAATAATTTCTTGGTACAGCTCGATTGTGTTTTTGGTCGCCTTAGCGAGGAATGTTCGGTCGCCAATCACTTCTAGTCGAGTTTCCTGGGGAGAAGGATTCGGGTCCACAAATTGACATTGATACACGAAGTAACAACGCATCGTCGACTTTGACGGGCCAGTGCCAGCCAAGTTGCTTGGAGATCTGAAAGTTTCCACGCGATAGCAGTTTCCTGTAGAGGAGTCGAGATATTTTGATTCTAGTCTGTGCTCGTAGCGTGGGCCATCGATTCTGCTCACACCCGGCACACTTGTGTCAATATAGATAGCATGATCGGATGCTTCCATGTCCAGTCTGATTTCTTGTTGCTTGTCAGCGCGGGCGAAAGCCGCGATCTTGGCGGCGTAGAGAGATGTGATATGCGAGACGATAGCATCAACACTCTCCAGCTGGAAGTAGACATCATCAATTCCAAGGTCGTTGTAGAACCAGACTATCTGATTGTCGATGAGTGATTCGGGAATCCAGCCTCCTGCCGCAATCTTCGCCTTCACTGTTTATCATCAGCCTACGAAATTGAATTATGTACAAAGTGAATTTGACAAACCTTGAATCATTTGGTCGTTTTTGCCCTTGAATTCTGGAGCAATATATCCCACCGTGGCGGACCTCAGAACTCGGTGGCCATTTCCATTGCCGTTCTTAGAGGGTAGATGGAAATGTACCGGCTGAGGGGAGGGCAAACGGCCAGGACTTCTGACAACCTTGTCTAGCACTTTGTTACTGGGGGTCGTAGGAGCTGTGGAACCTGCGGGGGAATCTTCGAGGCTCGACATGGCGGCGTCTATGGGTTCGCAGTATTCTGGGAACTGGAAGGGGGATCCAACAAACTCGGGAGGCTCGCAGTATTCGGGAAATTGTGTAGGGGATCCAAGTATATTAGGCTCTCGGTATTCAGGGAACTGTTTGGGAGAACCCATGATGTCAGCGGTGTTGAGAGTTAACATTTTGGCAGTGGCCATTGTGAATTGAATTGTTTGTGTGAATGTAAGAGGGGGATTTTGGCAGAAATATATTTAGGTCTTCCTTAGGGGGGAAGAGCGGGAGCTAACGAGCCACGTCTTGGGGAGTACAAGCTGGGGCTCTGGCTTGCTTTTGAGGACTACTCTCACACCGTGGCTCCCACAGGTCCAACACACTAATAGAGACATTATCACTCACCGGTATGTCTTGCCAGTATCTCTTGGGCTATGCTGTTATCATGGGATCCGAATGCCGGAGACTGAGTCGTACAAGTCGATCTCTAACACTATCTACGCGAACTGTGGTCTGACACGGTATGTGCAGTGCAGTTACTTGGCTACGTAGATAGGAGAGACGGTGAGCGGTGACCAGAGACCCCTTGCTCTAAAATCCTGATAGGAGCGATAAGCAAGGTTTGTGGAATGTTGGGAGAAGTACAGAGGACACTTACCGGAAGTTAATCTATGCTGCGTGCCGGTCCGCCAGGTTCCAGGAGTTTTGACAATAGTTGGAGTTGGTAGAGGGGGCTGAACGGGCGCGGGTAGTAGATAGGAGCAGAAAGTCTTAGACGAGTCGGGTACCTGCTTGCAGGTAATGCCAGATCAATATACTCCGGCGATCTTGCGATACGTCTGGCAAGCTGACAAGCTGTTGGAGGTCGTTCTAGTCTGCTAATCTACCAGTCTGACAGGTGAGAAGGGAGGCACAGACCCGGACGAGGGCTGGAGGGGATGCACAGAGTCAAGAGATAAGGAAAGGGGACGTGAGAGGGGTTGGAACTTGGAAACGGAGATGGAAATTGGAGAGGTGAGGATCCGTATACTTGTTCCATTCATACAGTACAGTACGTCAAATATGACGGGCACGAGGCTTTTAATAGGAGTTGAGGCAAGATGTCCTCACTCGGCGCGCAAACTCAGTTTTTTGGCTGGGAAGAACGTAGTTGGAATAATTGACACGAAGAAAGCTAGGGCGGGACTGTACCTGACGATGATGCCCTGACGGAGGCGATATAACGAGGGGACGTGCACCGGCTATTCGAGGTCGAACAAGGGCGAGAGCAGAGAGAAAACGAGTGGAAAAGAGTGAAAAATTAAAAAAAATTAAAAAAATTAAAAAATGGAGGGGCACGCCATGCCTCTCTCAGTTCTAGCGTCATCAGGGCAACGGGCTTTCCTCGTGATTATTCGTATTTTTATTGCCTGCTTCGGACTAACGCCGTCGGTTGGATTCCGTTCTATTCTTGGTGCTGCCTGTGGCACTGGAAACGCATCCCAGGTGGCGGGGCCGTCATGTGAATGGGGTATTTGCGTACTATGACTAACCTACCCCTTCGTACCCCTCATGCTATTCCACGAATGAGTTTCCAAGGGGTAATCAAAACTATCAGAGTCCGCGAAAGGCCTCAAATGAATGACTTGCACGAGCCATGAACGAGCCATGAATCTCACCGTCGCGGTCCAGAAGTAAATACCTCGTGCGCTCATCGTAATTTTCGCCATCGCATGACACAGCGCTGCATTTCCCATTACACATCGTTCCATGCACCTGGCGCCTTCCTCCGCCTCTAAGAGCTTGGTCTGACTACTAGCTACCCCGGATTTTGGCAGCTGCCCGTTGACATTTGCTTCAAGCTCCCAACAAACACTGACCAGTATTGCGCCTTCCGCTTTGGCTGGAAACGCAATCCGTGTCCGGAATTAGCCACTTTCTCACCGCTGGGCCAAGCACAACTGATTGATCAGGAACGGGCGTTGACTCGTAGTCATTCGAGCTATGGACGGTGAGGGCAGACATGTAGATAGCAGAGAGTATGCAGCTACACTGGACGCTCAGGACCCCCTGTTCCATATCCGGAAAGAATTCAACATCCCAAGCAAAGCTCAATTAAAAGCTGAAAGCTTGTCGGAAGCAGGTAAGAAGTGTCACTACCATCCGGGTCCATATTACGTATCAACTGAAGAATCTTTAGAATCTCGTGATGGCCCATCCGACCTGTCCATCTACCTTTGCGGGAACTCCCTTGGCCTACCGCCTCGATTGGTAGAGACGCGTTTATCGCAACATTTTGCTACGTGGTCTAGTCAGGGCGTCTTCGGACATTTCAAACCGCTTGCTGGGTCTCCATTGCCAACATGGCTCGATGCAGATGCCAAGGCGTCAGACGGCATGGCTTCTCTTGTGGGTGCTCGACCTGCAGAGGTAGCAATCATGGAAACGTTGACGGCGAATCTGCATCTGTTGATGGGAGCATTCTACAGACCGGACATCAAGGGGCGTCATAAGATCATATTGGAAAGCAAAGCATTTCCATCCGATCATGTGAGCCCCCTTTTCGTTTCGTCTAAAGTCTAGCTGACGATGTCTGAGTTCGCAGTAGAGAGTCAAGTCAAACATCACAACTTAGATTCCAGCACCTCAGTGGTGACAATTGAGCCAGCATCCCAAAACTCAGCGCTCTTGACCACGGAACACATTCTCTCTACTGTCGATCAACACGCCAAGGATACGGCTCTTCTTTTACTACCTGGAATTCAATTCTATACAGGCCAACTTCTGGACATCCAGGCTATAACAGCTCACGCACGCTCCCTGGGAATTATCGTCATTTGGGATCTGGCCCACGCAGTAGGAAATGTTGCCCTGCAACTTCACGATTGGAACGTTGACGCCGCGGCGTGGTGCTCCTATAAATACATCAACGCGGGTCCTGGTACCATAGGTGGACTATTCGTACATGAACGTCACGACCAAACAGACTTCCGAGGACGATTAGCAGGATGGTGGGGAAGCAGTAAGGAAACTCGATTTGCCATGGACAACCAGTTTGTTCCAATACCCGGCGCAAAGGGGTTTCAGCTTTCGAATCCGTCGATTCTCGATATTACCGCGCTCAATGCTTCGCTTGAAGTGTTTGCTATGGCTGGTGGCATGGAAGTGATCCGGGAAAAGAGTCTGAAGATTACTGCTTATCTTGAGAAGCTGCTTCTTAGGTCTCTGAGTTTTGACAGGAAGCTCTTTGAGATCATAACTCCTGTTCGACCTTCAGAGCGGGGCGCTCAGTTGAGTTTGAAGCTGCAAGCAGGATTATTAGATGTGGTGATGCACGAACTAGAAGAAAGAGGGGTAGTAACGGATGAGAGAAAACCGGATGTTGTACGTGTTGCACCTGCTCCATTGTACAACAGTTACGAGGACTGTTGGGCATTTGTGCGAGCGTTTGGAGAGGCGCTGGACATTGCTGTCAAGGCAAAGGAGGGGAAGGTGAAAGCCGAGGGAAGCATGAGCTGGAAATAACGACTTGAACACAGAGCGATGAAGACGATACGGAGAATATTAAAAAAACGTGATATTTTATGGGATACCAGTAGACTTAGATTAGATTAGTTGCGTAGCGCATTCTGTTTTGCAGAAGCGAAAATCAATGAAGAAATTAGCTCCGATTGTTCGCTCCTGTCTTATTTTGACCTTTTATAAAATCAAAGTCAAGCTGAATAAACACCCACGGGATCAGTCATTTCAAATTGCTCAACAGCCGAGGGGTCCTGGTGGTCATCGAAACGAAAGTCCCAGCCTCGCCAACAAGGCTCGCACGGACCATAAATCTTTAAACCACAATCCCTCGTCAGCTTTCACCTCCCCCCAAAGCCAACCAACAATGTCTTCATAACACATTTCAAAACCACTTCAAACAAACCTTTTTCATGATCCCCCGATAATCCCCGCCAAATACGTCAACAATGGCATCCCTCCCACCCCTCTCCCCAATAACAACCCTCACCCCCGCCGAGGCATTCGCCCACCCCCTTCCCCAAGTCCGCACCTTCCACCGGTCCCTGACCCTCGCCCTAGATGAAAAGTCCTCACGTCTCCGGACCCTTGTCGGCGGTTCCTACCGCCAGCTTCTCGGGACCGCTGAGATGATCTTGCAAATGCGAGATGATATCGAGATTGTGGAAGAGAAGCTAGGACGTGTTGGCAAGGGATGTGGGAGGCAGGTTGTGGGCGGTATGGTCAGTGGGCTAGGAAAATTGCAGGAGGAAAAGGGTGAGCAGGAGTTAGGGTGGCTAGCGAGGAGGAAGGTGTTGGGGATGTGTGGGGTCGTTGTTGGACGACTCCTCAAGAGAAATCCCTCGTCCAACCTTGTCCTAGCAGCTAAGGTCTTGGTGTTGGCTAGGCTGCTTACGAAAAGTGTTGGTGATACTGCGGCTAGTAGGAGTCAAGAGGATCGAGAGGCTGTGGAGGAGATGAAACGTAAAGTAGGCAGTTTGAGGAAAAGGTTGCTTAGGGGCGTGGAGAAGACGCTGCAGAAGAGTGATAGTGGGGATAGAACAGATTTGGTCAATGCTTTGGCTGCTTATGCCCTAGCTACGAGTAGTGGGGCGAAAGATGTATTGAGGCACTTTTTGCGCATTAGAGCTGAGGCGCTGACACTCGCTTTTGAGGATGACGGGGAAAAGGAGGGGGATGTGCCGGGTGTTGTGCGGGCTTTGGAATTGTATACGCAGACGCTGCTTGATGTGCAAGCGCTGGTACCCAGGCGTCTTTCAGAGGCATTGGCGGGACTGAAGGCGAAGGCGTTATTGAAGGATGAGGGGGTAAGGGCGTTGGAAGGGTTGAGGTTGGATGTTTGCGAAAGGTGGTTTGGGGATGAGGTTTTATTTTTCATGCCGTACATTCGACACGATGATTTAGAGGGGCCGTTGGCTGTTGAGACGCTGAAGGGGTGGGCGAAGAAGGCTGCTGAGGTCTTACTAGAAGGACTCACCAAGTCATTGCAGAGGATGAACGAGTTCAAAACTGTGGTTGGCCTCCGAACTAGAATACTCGAGATTTGGATCAAAGAGGGTGGAAAAGCGAAGGGATTTGATCCTTCAATTCTGCTTAACGGTCTGCGGAAAGTGGTCAATGATCGAATGGTACAGCTTCTTGAAAGCCGGGTCAACAAACTGCATCTTGTGGCTACTGAAGTGGAAGGAACTTTAGGGTCGTGGAGAGATGGCATCACGGACAAGCAGGAGAGTCTTTGGGATGCAAATATGCTAGATATGGAGATAGGTCACGGCGCTGGACTCTTCAAACAAGAAATTATTTCTCGGACGCACGGAAGAAACGACGCCGTATCGAGGCCGTTCATGGGATACCAAACATGGCGGCAATTGGTCGATGAAATTATTACTGTTATCGAACAGCTCAAGAAGCAGAGATGGGATGATGATCTGGAAGACATTGAAGACGACCTCAGCCTCGAATCACGAAATACGTTACTCAGTACGGACGATCCAAATATGCTCCAAGAGCACCTGGATACATCCTTGGAGAAAGCGTACAAGGATCTTCACGAAAAAATATCCTCGCTATTAGCGTCATATGACGGCGAGCAAGTAGGATCGATTTCCATCTACATCCTTCGTGTCGTCCGAGACATCCGCACAGAACTCCCAAAGAACAAGTCGCTACAATCCTTTGGTCTTGCGTTGGTTCCTACTCTTCACGAACGACTTGCATCTACTATTTCGGTAGAATTGTTCAGATCTTACTCGAAGAGCTTTTATAGGAAGAAAGTAGCTGGAAGATCGTTGTGGGAAGGAAATCCGGAACTTCCTGTACAGCCGTCTCCTGCGACTTTCAAACTCCTGAATGGTCTGACTCTGGCTATGGCCAAAGCAGGTGGCGACTTATGGAGTCCAAACGCCATTATCGTTCTGAAACAGCATCTCCGTACAGAAATAAGTGGTTCTTGGTCCAAGGCATTAAAGGAGCAAGAAGAAAAGGCCGCAGTCAAAATCAATGGAGCTTCTACAAATGACGTGGTCGAATCCGAGGAGCCAAAGGAGGAAGCTCCAAGCAATGGCGTGGAGGAGAGAGATCCTACTCAGCGAAAAGAGGTCTTGACCCAGTCTCTGTTTGACGTTCTGCTACTTCAGAGCTCGTTCGAGATACCAAATATAGCAAATGATGAATTACAAATGCTGGCGGGCAGAATAGAGGAGCAAATAGCGCTTGACTCTGCCGCGCGAAAACGGCTTCAGCAGGGAGCAAAAGAGTACTGGAAGAGAACCAGTCTATTATTTGGACTCTTAGCATAGACTAGATATCAATATTTAATGAACGAAGACGAATTCATAAACTTTAACTTTCTCTCTAGTACCTTAGACTAGGCTAGTCATGACAAGGGAGGGGCCGTGCCAAGGCTTCAAGCTTCCGGTATCAAACGATAACGCGGGATTTCCACAACTTTTTTTCAACCACTTCTTCAACAACACCAGCGCCATGTCAACAATACGTCTCACCTTCCTTTACCCTCATCTGTTCCGATCAATTCGAGCTGGCGAACCTGCGACGACAGCCTTGCGAAATAGACCTCGAGTGCCAGCACGGCAATGTCTCAATTCAAGGCGAGGTTTCGCGACGACGGGCAGGAGGCGGGAACAAACATTCGTACAGAGGCACGGGAAAGCCGTCGAGCCATTCCTACATGAGGGCGAAACAGCAGATGCGGTGAAAGTCTTCACGCCCGAGGAAGTAGCTAAGGGAGGAGATGGGAAGAAGAGCGACAAGCCCGAATCAAAATCAGAGCCCTCTTCCTCGGCGCCATTATCAGAGGAAACACAAGCAGCCATGAAGCTACCAGGTGACGAGGCCGTTGAAGATAAGGATAAAGGGAGTAAGGAAGAGCAACCAACGCCACGCCAGCAAGCTGCTGCAAATACAGCAGATCAAAAAGCACCACTGGAAACGATACTGCATATGCCACCACCAGAGACTGTAGAAGAGCAGAATGCTTCGAGGCCGCCGCATTTACAAACACCTCCATACGTGCATCATTTCGACACCTACACTCTCGTTCAACAAGTCGAAGCCGGGGGCTTCACAAACGACCAAAGCATCACAGCCATGAAAGCCGTTCGGGGTCTCCTGGCCCTGAATCTCGATGTAGCAAGAGCGGGACTGGTTAGCAAGAGCGATGTTGAGAATGAGTCGTATCTGTTCCGAGCCGCGTGCTCGGAGCTCAAGACTGAGATTCAGAATACGAGGAAGGCGCATGAGGAAACCATGCGTAGGGAGAGGACGTTGCTGCAGCATGAGGTGGATATTTTGAATCAGAAGCTCACGCAAGAGTTGCTTACGCTGAAGGATGAGTTGAAAGGCATGTTTGATGATAGGAAGATGGCGGTTAGGACTGAGCAGAGGGCTATGGAGAGTGCTGTAAGTTTTCTATTTCTTTCATCTCAAGATGCTTTACTGATGGATTCCTAGATCCAAGAACTCAATTACAAGATTACCGTCTCGCTCAACAGCGACAGTAAATCCGAAGTCGAAGGTCTCCGATGGGTCCTTACTCGGAGATCTGTCATGGGCATACTCTTCATGGCGTTCATGGTCCTAACGTCACTGCGGTATGCGAGTTATAAGTCACACGAAGAGGAGGTGAAGAAGAAGAAGGATGCGGGCTCAAAGCCTGATGAGATACCTGAAGATCTCCCTGCGCAGGGAGCTGCTGAGATTCTGGCTGCGAATTAGCATGGATGATACCCACGAATCATTTGATGAGATAGATCTGGTATAGAGATGTATCAAGCCTTTGAAGAACTCGGATTGTTTGAAAAGGCCGCCTCAAACGTGCTGTCCAAGTGGAATTTGATTTTCTCTGAATTTTTAAGATTTCTGGATTTCTTGATTCCAGATGTACAGCGTACCCACCAGCGGCCTCTCGCCACATAGTAGGGGGGTTTCCTCATGTCCAGAAATCACATTGGGTGCAAGCCTCTCAATTAAGCAAACTTAATTGCCCTTAAATCATATTTGTTACAATCTGCCTCACTTTCTCATGCTGGGGCTCTTTCTGCTGGGGATGCTTGTCACTTTACGTTGTCTTTGCGATAAAGAAAAATAACATCTGCGTATAGTTTTACTTCAAGATAAGAGCATCATAGCCGCCGCATCATGCTCTAGAGGATAGTGTCTCTCTACTCCTCAAGAATAAGGTGCATGAGGAAAGCCTGTTGATGTGCTAAGCTCGATCTCAGGAATTCACTCATGTGAACTTTCAAGAATCCCTTACGCCCAACCAGCCAAACAAGTCTCTCCCTCCTTTAGTCCAACGCATTCTACACTCGCATCCCAGACAGTCGCCCTTTTCTCCGCGTCTCTTGCCTCAACACTCACTTCCTTGGGCTCAGACCCGTTAAAGTACAAACCCTTCGGCCTGTCGCCAAAAGGGGGTTGGTCTCCATAGCGGCTGCAAGAACGTCGCCAGCTGACTTGCGTGGCAGTCGAAGCATGCCGTTGGGCGAGAGCCGACTCGCAATATGCACGACGATTGCCATCAACGATCGGATGAGCCAGTTCAGAGTGGCCGTTGTGATGTGTGTCGGCATCATCCCCGGATCGACACCAAGCACTGAAATACGGCTCAGCTTGGGATCTGAATCAAGTCGACGTTGGAGCTCAATGCTGCGGGATCTGTTAGCCAAAATTTCATATCTTGGGAGAGGAAGAGGAGATAGAGGACTCGCATCATCATTACACGACACAGTTTGGCAGCGCCATACCGCCGGATCCCACCCAGACCGCTTGGGTCTGTGGAAGAGTCTTCTGGACTGGTACTCCATGTCCCTTTGGCAATCGCTTCAATGGTCTCTCTGCTAGAGTCGGCAAATATGTTCTTCCACTTTTCTTCTTTGAAGGCACCGCTAGATTTGTTGCCTGGGTCAAGAGGACTACGGAAAGCATACTGTCAATCTTGTGCCTCTCCGCTTGGAACAATGAGCTTACTCATTGACCCAACCTCCGATTATGACCACTCGACCAAATTTCAAGTCCATGCTCTGTAATAGCAACAGAAATAGCAGTCAATGCCCAAGATAGTTGCTTGCGCACGCAGTGTCCAAGCCATCGTCATTCCACGCCTGGCCTTGTGGCTCCCGGTAGCCAGCATTGAGAACCAAGGCTTGGATCCGAGGAATTTCTCCCGCGGACACTTTGGCGTTGATAATTGCCGCAAATTCACGCACGCTGGACATTTTTGACAAGTCAAGCGTTAAGATACTGTGTTGATGAGATTTCGCAGCTTCCAGAGCCGATTGGAGTGATGTCGCCTTGGCTACATCTCATACTGTATAGATTCCGTGATGCCCGGCCAACTCTGGTATAGAAATAATATTCTAGCCGATGGCGGTGCCGAGACCGCCATTTGCACCTGTCACGATAATTGCACCTTTGGAAGCTGCCATAATTTCTCTTTATTGAGGTGTAAGTCGAAAGTTTGGAGGGCACGCAAGTAGGACCAACGATGCCCACATTGCGAACAAGCGAGCTTCCAATACCGAGGATTGTTATATAAACAGGGATTTATCTACCTGCACTGACAATATACTGCTGAATATGTAGGCTCATACATAAGTGAACAGCTACATGGGTGGTACTTCAAAGTTACATAAAAAGGCATTTTTCAGATAGCTAGCAGCAAATTCCACTTCGTCGTTCCGGACTTCGGATCCTCCGTGTTCCTAACTAAAGTCTGCTTTTTTGGCTGCGGCAAGACGAGAAACATGTTCCTGTTTGTGGAAAGTCAATACTGTCTTAGCTGTGGTACACAGACTGAAGTCTTCTCTCCAGGCCCTGGGGATTTTCATTAAAAATCTGGAGCTTTCAAGACTCACACTATCAGGAAAACCTTTTTGGCTCAAAGTAGTAGAGGGGGTTTGGACACAGGCTTGCCATTACTCAGAGTCGCTTGAATTACAGTTTGAAGTCGAGATTCTTTTTATGTATTTGATGGTGTGAATTTTGTATATGCGGGGACAGCCTTGTTAGAAGTGGCTTATAATATTAGATACGTTAGCAGGTTCATACTCTATCTGGTTGCTTAGCAAACATCCATTTTGACACGATAGTAAGAGAGTCATGACCGAAGCAGCCTCATAAGCAAATATCAAACATAAGCAAATATCAAACTCGACATGGAGGAGAAAGACTGGAAGAAGATGGAACAATCAGCTCGCTAGTAGAGAGAACCAGGCGCTCAAAATACAAAAATAAAAGGTGCCACCCCGATGTTCCTTCTCAATTCACGAAAACGCCACAAAACATGTCGAGATATGAATGACAGTACGCTCCTTCCCAGATTGCCAAGGACAGATCCAACACAAACATATCTCAAGAGTTCCTTCCTATATTATTTTCCACGTCTACACCCTTGGTGCGATGATGCAACTCCTTCCCCTGGTCGCCCCTGTCCATCAAAAATGCCTTCTTGAACAGGGTCCAAGGAGTGGTCTTCTCAACCACCTCCTCCCTCTTCATCCCAACTCCGGTAAGCACGACCGGTCTATTCGGCACAATTCTTTCGTGATTCTCCCAATACCGTTCCTTTTTGTCTCTGCCCATCAGCAACCCCAAAAGATCGCAAGGATCAAACAAAGTCACAATCCACATTCTTTGATCCTCAAACCCCGGGCCAAGTATCTCAGTCACGCCATCCTCAGCGAGGTAAATCTTGTTGCTTCTCGGGAGGTACATGGCAGGGTGCCTGAAATTAAGTAACAAGGAGTTGACCAGCATGAGTGTTGCTTCGAAGACCCAGAAGAACCACTCATAGCGTATGATGGGGTTGATGGACATTGGATCGAAATCGGGTGTTGGATGGATTTGAGATGCGGCAAAGTATTCGATAGTTCGGTAGATGGTTCGGACTGCAACTATGGCCGTAGAGATATAGAGCGTTGTGAGAACAGAGCGCAGATGTGCTGGCATAAGACCATGACGAGCACATTTACGCTGGAAATACACCGCCAAGCTCACGAACGAGGCCAATACCCCAAGCTGGATTGCGAGGCCGGCTCTGAGTAGATTGTGGCCTATTTTCTGTTTGGATTGAGAGAGACTGAAGTTGGACATGAAAGATGCCCCGGTACCATTGAGAGCCTCCACGATGCCGGAGAGGAAGCCGAAGGTTGTGATTATCCGGCCCGGATTGAGGGGCGAGTAATAGGGCACGTAGTAGAGAATTCTTCCGAGAATCACATAGTTTGCGAGCTCATACAAAGGTGGTGCGGCGTAGACGAGGCAAACATGGGCTATATAATACCCGAGTTCGCCAATATGGAATGCTCCAATTTCACGCATGATGTAGCCCGCGACAAATATAGAGGTGGAAAACGGAAGAAGCAGGGTTGCTTTCCAGGAGGCAAAGTGGCTGTTTAGAGTAAGCATCAAATCGAGGCAAAGGAGACTTTGGGTCATACAAGCATTGCCATGTGTGAATTATACATGAGAACGCGAAGAAGAATGTCCAGATTACTGGCAGTACTTTGTTTGGAGCGTAAAACCACATACTGCCCTCGACTAGATGGTTGTCAGCCAGCAGTACTTTCAAGGAGGCCTGCATTATGAACAATGAGCAAAATCATTTTGCCATATTCAGAAATGATTAGGAGTCTGGTGAGATCAGCAAAGGATTGCATGTTCAGAGAAGTGATGTATTGCAGGTTGATCTGTCCATCTAGACTTCTGAATCGCGAAATAAGGCGAATGAAGCATCCTTTTCAAGCGAAATAGTAGCCTACCATATTCGCCGGCGGCGGCCATCTTGAACTTTGATCGATATCAAGAATGTTTTGTATGCTTTTTCACATTGAATACCGATTCTGTGTGCCTTAAGGCTTTCTTGGCAAACGAGCTTGATGCAATTTGTAGCAGCTAAGCTCAACTCGACAGAAGTACGATGATGTGGTCGATTTCGGTATAACGAAGCATGAACATAGTCATTGAATCTTTGTGAATAAGAAAATCAAACAAGGCTGAACAACTCAAATATACTTTTAAATAGCCCAGGCTGATCGAAGGCAAATCTGATCATGTTCCACTTACGACTCAGGACATAATGGACCCACCAGTGACAGTCACAAATGAACCTATAGGTTCTGTTTGCACTTGCAAGGCTATGCTGTCGTAATAATCAATGAATAAGAAATGAGCGTTGGCTCAAACCCGAACTTGGTGGGTGGTGGTGTGACTTGCTCGTCAGTTCATAAAAAGGCAGTTTCATTAAGCCGAGCAAATAGATGGGCAAACAAGAAAATGAGGGAACACAAAGCCAATTTAGCTGGCACCTGAACTTAAGGATGGCACAACGACACATGTGTGGGTGGCGTGACTTGGAAGGCGTTCTTGCTCTAATATTTCCCCGATTGTTCCCTCATGCCCCTAATCTTATTTCAGGATCGAACCACTGACGACTCCCGACATTTTCAAGAACGTTGAGTTGTACGATTGCGTATTCGTCGTATTCGATACCATGTTAAGCACAGCATGACTTGCATGAGGCGCTTAATGGTATGTATGTGGCAACTCAGGGATAAGAGTCCTCCCATTTTTGAGGCCGTGTAAAAGTTGGCTGATGTGGTTCGGACCCAAGCTCACTCTGGGTTTCCCCAAATAGGCAGATAGTACCTCACGTTCTCGTAAACCAGAAATGTGACCCAGGTAGCTGGTAGGACCCTCACAATGTTCGTACCCAAGCCTTTGTAGAATCCTTTCCATCCTTCATCTCTCCACACTTTGGTTGCTACACCCATGATGCCCTTGCCAAATCGCTCGTCTGCGTGGTAAGTCTGTAATCTGCTTCGAATGACTTGGTATGGATACGTCACAGTCCCGGCCACGATCTTTGCGGAGCCACTTATGACCAGGGTCGCGGTATTCCCTAGCTTTTCTTGTCGTTGATTCCCAGTTGATATCTTGCGGCTCGTTTCGTGCTCTTGGTCGAGGTACCTCCTCCAAATGTTTTTCATAGGCTCATACACGGCGAATTGGACGGCTCCATGACTGTTTCCTAGCAGGCTAACTCCAACACCTCTGTAGAATCCTCTCCACCCCTCAGCTTTCCACAGATGCCTCGCTCCGTGCCACATGCTCTCATAAGCTCCTTCTGTTCCCTTATCCGAGCTCAACATACGGGTTTTTAGGACCCAGATTGGATTCGTAGATACGGTGATGATAGTCCCAGATATTCCGGATGCGAGAAAATAGTCAAACGGGGTCAGGCCTCTGCGAGTCTCGGTGGCTCCTTCCTGAAGGGTGTAGTTGCAGGTTGGTCGATTATGAAAGGTAAGGAGTTGTGCTTCGACGATTGATTTGAAGTAGAAGAAGATTGCCCAGCTGCCCGCATTCCCAATCAGATTGGGTGTCAAGCCACGATACAGGCTTTGGACGGGGCGATCATTTGCCAGCAGCGACTTCAAAATGTCGACTGCTCTGCCGGGACTTGAGGATGTGCCGCGTTGAACTGGGGAATGTTAGTTATGACATGAATGAAGTCGGGAGTATAGCTACTTTGAAGACGCGTCTTGATCACGTCCAGAGGATGGACAGCCAGCGTGGAAACGGTGCCGGCCGAGAGGCCTGCAACTGTCTCGACCAGCGCGGGGGAGAAGCGCGCATGGTTGTCGTTCATCAGTGTGCCCTTGAACTTATCATCGTTGAGATGAGGTTGAAGAGAAAAAAGTGGCGATGACGATTTTGAAGCTTGAGGTTGAGCAAGTTTGCCAAGGCCGGATATGAAGGGATTGAAACGGACTTCACAACGTTAAATGGGAGCACGAATTTTGCGATTCCTTAGAGCAGATTAAACATAGAGAGCAGTTCCAAGTGGTGATTCGCGCTGAAATGCGCTATAATACAATTATGCTGGTGACTGTATGCCACCTGAGACTTCTTGAAAGCCTTTTCCATCGTGCAACGCCTTCCTATGCTACAACACACTGATACATATCATTCCAAAGTCCATCCATCGAATCTCCCTCCCCTTAAAAGTAACTCGTTGCGTGTGAAAGGTTCGTAATGTCGGTCATCGAGAGTTAAGAGCTTATGCGAGCGGAGAAAAAAGTCTAGGACCAAATTATCAGTAAAGTCACTTAATGTTTAATGAAAGGTTTTCAGAAGATGCTGACCTGATGAAAGAAGGTCGTGGCTCGCTGCGAGTATAGCCTGGGTTGGTCAGTGGTCGCCCATTCGGTGAAGGTCCAGGAGAAGTTACCAAGATAGAGAATCAGAGGAAGGTAGCCACTATAAGGATGTTAGCAGGTGTTCAAACACATTTCAGGGAATGGTAAACATACTAATGGATAGCCACGCGAGAAATGTCAATGACCTTGCCAATGCGCTCCTGTCCTGGCATTAGCTGAGAGCTCGAGAAGCGTTGGAAAGGGAGTTGACCTTAGTTTCTTCTGAGAGTTGCATCGTGACGTGGATTTTGTACAGAGCTAATAGTTGGTTAGCAATTGCTCTTGTGATTCCTGCTGTATCTGCAAAACTTACAAGCTTGTGAGTGATTCTGTCTTGAGAGGTTCTCTTCTCTGTTGCTCTGCGTTGGTTTAGGAAAAAGTTACAGCCAGGGACCGGACCGGAGGTTTACAGGAGATAATCCGAAAATTAGCGTCATTTTATCTTGATAGGGGCGTGCGATACACCGCGCTAACTCTCTTCAGGTATCACACTGTAATTTAGCTTGATGGGGCTTTGGACCTGTACCTGTACCTTTAGGTTGTTACAAAAAGCTTTCCAGCCTCGCCTGAGCCTCGCAGTACTGTTACGAGGTATTCTACTCCACAACATTGAAGACCTTCCCCTACATACCATAGGCTCTGACTGTCTGCGCTCATTCTTGAGTCGATCTACACGCCGCGACAACGGGCTATCCCGTATCTTCTTCCATTAACCATCCAAGATGTCGGGCGCAAGACATTGGTATGAATCTTTAAAATCTTTCCAGAGAACGGAAAGCTAACATATTACAGGGAGCAAGACAAGGAGGCCACTGTCTATATCGGAAATATCGATGAGCGAGTCACAGATAGCTTGGTATGGGAGTTGATGTTACAAGTTGGGCGAATCGTGAACGTACATCTTCCCAAGGATCGAGTAACGCAAACACACCAAGGATACGGATTTGTGGAATTCAATAGTGAAGAAGATGCCGAATATGCTGCGCGGGTTATGAATCAAGTGCGGTTATATGGCAAGCCAATTCGAGTTAATAAGGTACACTCGCCCCTCTTTCGCGGTTGAATATGGGGTTAACAGATACACAGGCCTCCGCAGACAAGCAAAAAACAGTCGAAGTTGGCGCAGAGCTCTTTATTGGCAACCTGGATCCAATGGTCGACGAAAAAGCCCTCTATGACACATTTTCACGCTTTGGCTCCTTAATCTCGCCGCCCAAAATCGCACGCGACGAAGCCGGACTATCAAAGGGCTATGGATTCGTCTCTTACTCGAATTTCGAAGCCTCAGATGACGCGATCGCAAACATGAACGGCCAATACCTAATGAATAAAGATATCAGCGTCCAATACGCATACAAGAAAGATGGCAAGGGCGAAAGACACGGTGACGAAGCGGAGCGTATGCTCGCCAGCCAAGCCAAGAAACACAACGTCCAACTCGACGTCCCGCAAATGCCCACGCAACTTCTCCTCAGCGGCAACGTCCCCGCCGCCCCTCAAGCAATACTCGACGGCCAACCTCAAATGGGCGGTCCGCCACCGGGCGCTCTGCCTCCTGGATTTGGCGGTCGTCCAGCTGGAGGTTACAACTCAGTTCCTCCGCCACAACAGCGACCGAATGTGCCCCTCCCACCTCCGCCTTCAGGTTTACCACAACGGCCTCCACCGTCTCAGGCTGGTTATGGGGGTCCCCAGGATTTCCACCCGCCTGGATTCGCACCTCCACCGGGGTTTCAACAACAGCAACAGATGCCTCCTGGGTTCGGAGGGCCACCACAAGGGTATATGCCGCCTTTTCCTCCGCAGGCACAAGGCCCCCCTGGTTATACCGGTAGAAGGTAATAGGATGCAGGCGATGGTCTCGTGGAAGTGAGGAAATTGTTCCAGATCACATGGAAGAATGTCGGCCGCTTCTGCAGGCTGACAATGGTCAGAATGTATCCTTTGATATCGAGCTTGGCATAATTAAAAGTCGCACACGAAAGAGAAATGATGAACGCATGGGGCAGGGATTTTAAGATCACATCGGCTGATTTATGTTTGTAGTATAGGTATATCTCGAACCACCATGTATCTGTATGGCCTTCGCCAAAAGTCCAATTTGACGTCCGAATATTCACTCGAGTAAAAGATGTGAGTGATTCTATTGCTGTTTAACCCCACACCATCATAGCTATAGTCCAAATGTCATGAATACTTGGTAAGAAATAATCGTAATTCTTTTTGCGTGCTCGTGCTATGCACCATAATATACATCAATGAAAAAAATAATACAGCCAAGAACCTAGTCTACAGCTGATCCCTTATTCTCCTCTATTCCACCCTCGCAAAAGGATCCTCATTTATTTTAGCAGCCCCCTCCGCATTCCCATTCCCATTTCCAACGCCATCAAGAACTTCAACCCCAGCCTCAGCCTCGTCAACCTTAATCTTCTCCGCCTCCAAAAACCAGGCCTCCTCCACCGCAAACTTCCGCCTGAACACCCTCAACCACCGTTCGCTCCATTGCCTAATCATAGCCTCATCCTCAGTACTACCGTCACCACTCTGCATCGTCTGGTCTTTACTGCCGGTCGCCCAAGCAACAAGCGAGTCCTCCATAAGCTGAAACAGATCTTTCATGCTCTTCCGTTCCCTCTCTACTGTTTGCTCCATGCCTAGCTTAATCTCGGGAATTAAGCCCGGGGCGTTCTTCGCGCGCACAACTTGTCTGACGCGCCCGGTAACCTTGCCGATCGTGGCTCCGATCATCTCATACACATATGCGTGAGCAAGACGTGTGCCTTCCTTCGCTAGCGCCCATTCAATCACACTACCTGGAGAAAGAATCGTATAATTAAGCAACTTATCAACGATATTCACGCCAACGCCGGGTTGGTCCTTCCAATATCCCATCACAGAATCGATAATTTGCTTTCTAGCAGCAGGGGACTGGGCGCCGACGGCCAGGAGACGCTCTTTGCAGCGTTCAATGGAGGAGAGGACATGAGACAGCGACTTGGAGCCGACGTAGCAGATGGCTGTCATGTAGGCGTCTGTGGAGGGAACGAAAGGATCGGGCAGGCTCATGTCGGTGGCCTGGGTGTGGATGTGGTCGATGACGGGTTGGATTTGGTCTTCAGGGGCCTTTTTACGGAGGAGGGAAAAGATTTCTTTGCCTTCCTTGGCGAAGGGGACATCTAGGAATTTATTAATATATGAACTTCGGATATTTTAATGGAGAACTTACTATCGTCATTATACTTGAAATCAGGGGTATCTTTTTCCTTTTCATCGGAAATCAGCTGTTGGTAGGGCGCCGGTAGGGTACCCTTGATACGTTGAGCGAAGCTCAATCGAATCTCCTTGTCCAAAGCACCTTCAATGAATGCTTTCTTTGGGTTTATAGAGGGAAGCTCTACATCGTCGATCCATTCTGTCCATTTCCAGGTGAATCCGAAATTGCTCAAATGATGAGAGAACCAATCCATGAACCTATAGCTCAGTTCTAGATCCATAGAATCGACGTTACGGTATAAGAAACGAATTGCTCTCCCAAGACTGGGAGCAATAGCTGCCGGGGCGATTTTGCAAGATTCTGTCAGGACAGAATGATAGTAGACTAGCTTGTGCTCCGGGGCCGGTAGCTGAAACAGCTGGGAAAAGACAGCGTCAACAGCTACATCTTCTGGTTTCCACGTAGACCTTCCTTCATCCAAATCTCTCAACCTATCGAAAGGGGTAGCTCGCTTGACGAAAGTACCCGGGGAGAAGTAACAATCAATGTCGATCAGAAAGCGGGCAGTAGCATTTCTGTTGTAGTCGAGGATGTTAATCGTGTCAATCAAAGCGTCTCGTAATAAGCAGGATGCAATATTTGTTGTTGATGGAACGGTTTCGATGTCTTGGTTCGCATACACCGAAAAGTAAAGCTCCGGGAAAAGCGGCCTGGGTCCGGCATTGACAACTTCTGGAATGACAATGGGGGGTAAAGTATGTTTAGGGGCCGATGATAGAGGATCTGCTTGATCAGGCTCGACACTTATTTTCCAAGGTCTGGGGAGACAAGCCAACTCCCATCCATTCGCAGCTTCATTCTGCAATTGCTTCTGCAAAAGATTGAGCACGCCGTTAGGCGCAGTCGCTTCTTCTGTGCCATTTCCAGGGTATGGATCGACCAAGGACTGCAAGACGTGTGGTTCCGACGCAATAATATCCGTATTTTCCACCAAGCTGTTGGCCTTTTCCTGGACATCTGTTGCTGATGATGCCATAATGTAGGGGATGGTAAAGAGGATGATCTTAACAAGCTCTGGACCAATGGTCTGTTTGAAAGGCCATTAGCACCGCTTCCCCAATTCATTCAGAGCAGCATCTACTCACCTCCTCATTATTTTCGGTTTGTAAATCAACAGCCTTGGTCAAAAGATCCTGCAGCACACTAAAAATTCCCTCACCATCCAGCAGCCCTTGCAAACTTCCCAAAAATTTCATCAGAAGCTTCACTTCTCTCCACTCTCCCCTTTTAATTCCCTCGTTCATCCGAGTCGCTGCCCTAGCCAGTACTTCGGTCGTAATCTCGCTCTTCAGCGTATTGACCACCAGAACCACAGCCGCAACAAATGGAATCTTAAAGGGCTGTTCAACCGCCAGCTGTACCGCCAAATCGCAAAAGCTGTTCCGCAGTTCTGCATCCCCATAGTTGTCACATACACTCTTGGCAATAGAACTGACTTCCTCCTCGACTGGTTTTAAAGGCGATTCTGCGATTGAGAGAAGCTGCTTGCGGACTTTGACAGCGAGCGGTTCTTCGTAACGGCGTCGTTGCGGTCGTCGATCATAGTCATCTTCATCTGTTGTTGATGCGTGTCAGCCTTGTTGTCCTACAAGACGGAAGCAATTGAGCATAGCAATTGAACATTAGCTTTTACCTCTGTATCTTCTCTTGCGATTGTTGTAGCCGCCTCGGCCTCCACGCGGTCTCTGGTCGTAGTCCGCCATGATTCAAGAGCTTGTGTGGGATTTAGCGATTGCTTCCTATGTTCGAAATAAAAGGGTTGCTTGCTCCGACGAAGCTTGATCCAGGGGTGTGATTCTAGCAGGCGCTACTAGGCACGCACTAGCGTGTGACAACTGGTTTGAAAACACGTGAGGATTTTGAAGACTAACGAATTTCTATTTCAGAAATTCGAGGCCTGATAATGCCCAGATAGGATACGGCTCGGGTGCGGGAAAGGTTGTTATGGTGCAGAACGGGGCCTCCAAGTTGGAGAAACTTTCGCCTCATGTTACTTCACTAGGAGATCAAATCACGTAAAAGTAGCATGATGAGGGGTGTGTGAATTGACTACGATGTCAGTCTCATACGGAAAATCTTTGATAATGCTCTTGGTAGTCCCCTTTTGATAGCCACTAATGGCACAGTTGACCGCAAAGGAAAAGGAATCTTTTGACCGTGCCAGCCCAAGCGATAGCCACCCCATCGCGGAGTATTAACCCATTCCATGCAATCGTTGAACACAAGCGTGTCGTCAAGTATAGTACGCCTGAATCTTTGGGATGTAGAAAAAAGGAAGACCAGCCACCAATCTGCTCGCTGTCGTATGGGTGCTAAGTAGTGGGACAAGTAGAATAGAAAGTAAACACCCATTTCCGTCATGCAAAGTCTAAAAAAGAGGTTGATCGTCGAATGACAGGCGCATCACCCCAGTGTCTGTAGCCATGCCACAAAAAGTTCGCCATTAGAGACCAAAGAATTCCGCTGCGGAAGTGAAAATCTCGTGGAAAATCTCGACTTCGTGGGTATTCTTGCAAACCAATAACGCATAACCTCATAGATCCCGTATTCTCGCCATATTCTTCGGTACTCTCACAATCGATCCTTGCCTGCAAAAGTGGCAGAAAACTCTTGCAGGATCTGTAATGTGCTGATGTGGTGGCTGCCGGTGCGAGACGCTCAGAAAACACTGACCCCTGGTAGAGTCCAGCGCCGAGCGACAGGAAAGCATTTATTCGTCAAATCATCTGCATCAAGCAATCTCAGTCTAAGCGTGCCATCATTTCATCCTTGGTCAAAGGCGTAAAGTGGTCGATATCAAGACCTCGTGCCGCTAGACCAGCTCTAACATGTTGCGGCACCAATTGTTGGTTGAGCGCTGTAGCAATTGAAAGTTCTTTCGGAGGAGTTAGCCAAATTAACATATCAGTGCAAAAGTGCGACCTACCATGACGTGAAAAATCGAAAAGTGTAGGCAAATCCTTCACGGGGCCATTTGGGTGACGAGAGTCCGGAAGTCTGGTTGCAGGATCTCGCAGCTCATCGAAAAATGGGTGAACCATGGCGTCGATTGCTGACAGTCTCTGGGTGGGGGTGTATTCGAGAAGCTCGGAGATGAGATCAATGGCAGTTGACTCGGCCTTGCGGAAGACCTTGTTGAATGGATGTGGCTTGATCTGAGGGAATTTATGTTCCATGTAATTCGGATTCATGGTACGGATTTGATCCCTTGTTGGTGTACCGAGCACTTTGATGATTTCAACCAGTTGGTCGATTCCGGATTCCCCGGGGAACAAGGGTTGACCAAGCATCAATTCCGCCATAACGCATCCAGTTGACCACACATCTGTATCATTATTAGGACCCTGAGAATTTCTCGGATACTGGGGGAAGCCTACCAATTTTAGTCGTGTAGTTGGTGGCCCCAAAGATGAGCTCTGGAGCTCTGTAGTATCGGGAGCAAATATATGAGACGTTGGGCTCGTTTTCCACCAATATCTTGGCACTCCCAAAATCACAGAGCTTCAAAACGCCAGTGCTCGGATCTAACAATAAATTTTGTGGCTTGATATCACGGTGACAGATACCTTGCGAATGTATGTAGGCCAGAGCACGGAAGAGTTGGTAAATGTAAAGCTTCACTTCCAGGATAGGCATGGTCGTCTTCATTTTGTTGAAATATCTCGACGCGCGGTAGACCGTCTCGGGAACATACTCCTGGACCAAGTTTAGGTAGACCTCATCCTTCTGTTGCGCCATTAGCTCAATTCACCAGAGTGATTTGGGGCGACATACTCGCTCTCCATTCGAGTAGTAGAAGGCCTTGAGCTCGACGATATTTGGATGCCGGACAATGCGCATAATCTGCAGTTCACGATTCTAAAGACAGTTAGCCCCGGTCATATCCATATCCATACTCGTAGTTCTTTGCGCACCTTGAATCTTTTGTCCTGCAACACGCGCTTGATGGCAGCATCTTCCCCAGAAGGCGACAACTTGGTTTGGAAGACTACACCAAATGATCCATTGCCAACAATTTTGCACTGTGTGTACTGCATATCTCGAGTTTCTCCAGTAACACCGTCTTGGACCTTTTCTCGAATGACCTCTTGTGAAGCAGTGTTAGTAAATTCCGCGGGGTGTAAAAAAAGGGTTTAGATTGTCTTACCTCCCATCCTCAGACTCGAGAAGGCTGCAGGCCGATTTTGCGACATCTTGAGCTCCAAAACAACTATGCTATCGCGAGTGCGGTGGACTAAAGGCGAGCAAGAATGTCAGGAGAGTGGTTGATGGCCTCGTGGAGTCCGTGATGGGCAATTGACTGCAGGATTGAGCCACAAGCAATGATAGCAATCGGTCTGCGATTACTGGCGAGCGACAGTAACGTGACGGAAATCGAAGGCCCACTCAAGAATTATTCACCCGTATCTGCGTCTGCAACGGAAAGGTGATCAAAGTGAGACTGCGGCTGAGCAGGAGATTGGTGAGTGGACGTGCTGTCGAGGGTTGAGGAGGCGGTGGAATGTTGAGTGTCTCGCGGGGTGTAGAGCTTCGATTCGACGGTGCAGGCGTTGGCGAAAGTTGCGGTTGAGTGAGGTGTTGATGGATGAAGTAAGGCGAGAACGTAGAAAAGAGCAGGACTTGGAGTAGTTTAGGTAAGGCAAGGGTAGCAGGTAGCAGGTGCAAGAATCCTTGGCCCGAAAGACTGGCTCTGCTCACGCGCTCGAATTTCGAGATGAGCAGTTGGGACTAATTTGCGACTGGGGGCGATTTCGAGGCTGGTGGTTGGGCAAGAGGACGACCGTTTGGGTGCGGTCACTGGTCTCAAGAGGCGCTGCAGCGTTAGCACAAAGATGATAGTGTGTGTACGGGGACCTGTAGGGCGGGCTGCACCATATGGCAGGGTGTGGAATGGGATTTTATGGGCGCTGGGCAGTGGAGGAGAGGGGTACGGGGGTACGGGTCTAGGGACTTACAGACGGTAGTGGGACGGCAGACCAGCAAGCAGGGCAGGTCAGCAGCAGATCGGGTCGAGTACCGGTTGGGAGGAGTTCGTATGGAGGCTGGAGGACGGAGGTTGGAGGAACAGTATACTATTTGTTGTATGTAGGTTGTGGGTAGTAGTAGGTGATGAGGTGTAGGAGAAAAGGTTGGAGGCGAGACTGCTGGCCGCCTGGGAGACCGTCACGTTGGGAGGAGATCGATCCGAAGGAGCTAGCTAGGTAGGTGCTGTAGCCGTAGGTCGGCCTAAGGTGCAAGCAGAGCACAAGCACAAGCAGCCGTGTCGGGAAGGGCAACACGAAAGTAGTAGAGCAGAGCAGAGCAGAGCAGTTAGAGTAGAGTAGAGCGTAGAATAAGGAAGCGGAAAGCTGAGTGAGTGAGTGAGTGAGCGAGTGTGTGAACGTTCTGAGTGTATTGTGCTGGTATTGTAGTCTGCCGTAGGCGTAGGGTTCGCGGGTGGGTATCTCCAAGGGATGGGTCCTGCAAATGGCTGGGTATTGCTGGCGGATTTTTGGATTTTGGCTTCGCGGGTACAGTACAGTATGAGAGAGATCGCTTATGGCATTAGCGTTGGTTGCTACTGACGTTGCTGGCTGCGCTGCTCAATCCTGCAGCTGCGAGACAGGGGATTGCGTTGAAGGGAAAGATCCTCCCCTCCTCTGTGCGTAAGGTTGAAGGCCTGTATGGGCGGAACAGGGGCCAATCGACTTTGCAGCAATAATGGCTTGCGCTTGTCTTAAGAGCTGCGCCAGGTGTGGAGGTGCGGGAGCGAAGAAAGCAGTACCGTGTGAGAGAATACAGACAAAAGGGGGGACTGGGGACTGGAAGAAACAACCGTCTGTGAATTCTTTATTATTACAAAGGGGTTTGTTGCGAGAAGTTTGAATGTTGACTCTTCCGGCAGTGTGTATTATTTGAGAATAATGCAGTTGATTTACCCTTCACCCTTCAAGGAAGTCCTTTTTAGGTTTGCGTGCTGAAGGCTGAGGTGTTTCTGGGTGGCGGGGGGTTGGTTGGCTGGGAAGATGGACGAGAACTAGGGCTGGTCAACAATGCCCCTATTCCTGATCCAAAAGGAAGAAGGGAAGTTCTCTGGCTCTGGCTTGTATAGTTATAGAAGAGAGGGAAGATGCTCAAATCCTTTTGCCGTCCAGAACGCGAGCATTTGACCTTCGTCTCTCTGTGGGACATGCAGCATGCAACATCTCACCAACTACAGCTACAGCTACAGCTAGACAGTCTAGAAGGTGCTCCTGATGGCTACCGCCAGCTTCCGCCGCCATCCGCTCCTCGTCTTGTCTTGCCCTGGGGCCATTTCCTTGTCTGGGCTCGAGTTATATTTGCCTCTTGTGCAAGTGCAAGTACGAGGGAGGGTATGTCATGATTGCTCATTGCTGGAGCTGGAGCTGGAGCCCAAAAGCAGTACCGATCATGGGACCATTTCTGATGCTGGCCCAAGCACGCGCCACCAAGAGCGTCAATGATATGGCAGCGCATTCAAGCCAGCACTGCATCAGTTCCGGATGCAGTCCCAAATGCATAAGCGTATCGCAGCGCACTCGCATTGCAAGATCGCCCTGACTGGATCATCCTGCAAGAGCTGAAGCTGATTACCCCTTCGGGGAGCTTGTGCAGCGGACCTGCTCAGCGAAGCTCAGGAGTCTAACCGGCCGTCAGGTACGAGGGCATCAGAACCGAACAGATCAGTGACCACAACATGATGTAGCGGCGCGTTCAATAAGTAGGTAGCTGTAGCTCTGTGCAGACTGATAGCCGCAGAGGACTTGTCACTCGTGGATCAATATAATGGAGCCAATGCCTCGTTGCTCAAATGCTGGTTGGGGCAAGAATCATCGCATCATGAAGATTGTACCTCAGCTACCCACCGCCACATAGCTGGACATCTCAAGCTTCACGGTAACTTGCTGATATCAACGGTCGTCGTGACGCAAGTGTCGTGGAAGGGCAACTGCTGTATCTGGATGCTGTGTTTACCACCGCACCAAGTATCAGGTTACTGGCTCAAGTTGTCTCCTGACAGTCTCGATTCTACCTCCCTTCTCGGTCTTGTACACCGCGGCGTGTCCTCGAGTCTTTCCCTGTGAGACATATGGAGACATATAGGCATCAGAGCTCCGATACGGCATTGTTATCGCTATCATCTCACTATCAAGGATCCATCCAGGGCAAAGTGCCAACAAACGGTCCCTGACAAAGAGGCTCATTGCAACCGAGCACAGGCCAATTTGCTTCGATTACTCGCCGCTCAGCCTCATACGTACTGTACCGTATTCTATTTGAAGCGCTGGGTTACCCAATGTGCCAAGGTCCAAGCCTGCCTTGCTTTCTTTGTATTGCTTTGCCTTGCTCCTAGCTGTGGCTCATCATAAGCTCACCACTCGGGTTGAAATCTTTGACAGGCTCGTGGTCAGTAGGTCGTACACCAGGCCAGGCACGGATCATCTAGCAGTCGAACCTCATCTTAAGCTCAGTAGTGGCATCCGCGTCAACCTAGCCAAGCACTACGGCCGACTATACGCCACGCAAGTCATAATCAGATAGTCGAAGACGGCGACGACAATTTCAAAGGATCCGGGGCCTTCGAACAGCCATCGCCAGCCTCGCCAAGCGGCTTGAAGCACAATTGTCTCACCGAAAGTACATGATCTGGCACAGAGTCCATCTCCTGGAAGAAATACAATATCGAGCTTCATGTACAAGTGCTCTTGAGAACTTGCACAATCGCAGACCAATAGGCTTAGCTACCACCAGCATGGGAATCTCCAACATCAGGGTTCCATCTGAGGAACTGGAAATATTTCCTGCATCCGTTCACACCATGCTTCCAGCCAATGGATCTGTGCTTCAGGGGCCAATTATCCATAGGTCACGGGTCTCCCAAGCCCGTAAAGTGATTGCCGTGCGACGGGGACATGGATTTCTTCAAACGCTGACATGATATTTCGATATTTCAGCCACGAGCCAGCCATGTTGACCAGGATTAATAAATAGCAAATTGTGATGAATGTAGCCAACGGGCAAGCTCGAACAGCGAGACCAACAAGAAGCGTCGACTTCCTTCTCGATCCACTCTTCAGACACATTTAGCGCTCCATGGTGAGCTCGTGACCGCTTCCCCTGTCTCGTCTCTTTAGCTTAGAATTGCCTCCTTCGACCAGTGATGGGCTTGCGCTCGAGACGAATCGAACGATGAAGTTAAAAACAGCCACCACGAACTTTACGATTATGCACACTAAAGCGACTATGAAATCTCGGAGATCTCAAATTCTCCAGATCATCAAGATTCAAGACCCAGACCCAAGGGGAGCAGAGCCGCTGCAATACTCGAGAGCTATTCGAAATCTGATCCAGCAATAATACAGCATGTGAAGCAGATTGCCGTGACCTGGTAACACTTACGCAGGTGTCCCACATCTGACAGTGAACTGCTGTGGAACCCCGTTCCAGCCATTCAAATGCTCTCAAATCTGGAAATCTGGCACGAGTTGGCAGGCTGGCGACATGCATTCAATGCATCTCTGGCTATCTCTCAAAACCACGTTCCGGTCTGGAAAACAGAGCTGTTCTTTATGCATTAGAAGGAAGAAGATCACCAATCCCACCTCGCATCGCACAACTTTTATGATACAACAGAAGCAGAGTGATATACCCTCGATTCAGGCTTCTGAATTATTAACTTCTTCTAACAAATCCTTCTTATAACAGAAAGCATGACTAAAAGTTTGGCGAGCTGAGGAACTAACCACCTCGTCATGAATCGTACTGGTATCATTTTACTTACAGATCTCGGTGGTATCGAGGATCTGTTGCGGGATGATTAGCGTCCGTGACGACACTTGGAGGCATCAAGATCTATTACAGTTCATGAGATGCCCTAGCCAGCAATCGAACGTATTCAGGGAACACTTTTATATTGGTGCGGGACCAGAATGAGGGGAAGTGAGGGGTTCTCCAAGGTGGGGTCGCATGAAGCATGACAACACCAAGCAAAAAAATGTAACGGTGATGCTAAATAACCTTGGAGAGCACAAGCTTCAATTTTCCATCAGTTATCAGAAAGATAGCAAATCACCAACACGCTAAGATTTGTCGTCATATAAACATACCTAAATGTAGCACTTTCAATTTCAAACAGCAGCACCATTAATAAGCTTACCCGGATCTTCAACCGGTCGTATGAGTTCTTTCTCAGAGATCATCAGTTGCCACCACTCATACACCCTCGTTGACTTCTATTATTCCCATTCCAAAATCCTCACCGGGCGAAACGCCCGCCACAACAATTTTCCTTCCTAGCCCGTTCCCCACTTGCCTAAGCCCAACAGTCCTGATCCAGCGACCCGCATACCACCCAGATCTGCATTCTATCCGTGCCATCCTAGCCTCTGTACCACCGTCAAACCAGTCATGATCTCTATTTTCAAACCCGAATGCAATCCTTCCAGCGTCATGTCGAGCATGAAGTGTTTTGTTTCGAAACTTGGCCGTAGAGGGGTTCCCTCCCGTGCCTGTCCATGGATACCGGGCAACATGGTCTACTTCTCACGGTCTCCAAGCTCATTCCCAATCCGCAAGCTCGTATATCAAATTCCAACATGACAGAATATTATTGGGAACCGGGAAAAGGCAGCCCGCCGAAAGCAAAGGTACGAACCGTCTCCGCCCTGCCGTGCCGAAGCCGTATATGTGCTGCACGTCCGGACGTGTATGCAAGGATATGATCCAAGCCATGTGCATCGCCTTTTCAAGCTTGTGGCTTACATGAAGAAACTATATTTCTTTTTCCTTTCGCCTACCGCGCGTCTCCTAAAATTCTCAATTGCATGTGCAAGTACTGAAGTACCTCCTCAACTGCAATATCAAAGATCAAGTGAATCAGTCACGTGTACACAATGTCTCCATACCAGCAGTTTGTGCAGCGTGTGGAGAAGGAAAAGAAGAATTTATTCTCCGATGGGAAGATAGATTGCATTCGCTCGCTCGATCTCTCGATTCCAAGATTGCAACCTGCCCCACAGTTCTCCCTCTTACCTCTACCAGCTCGGAGCTCCGCAAACCTTACCAAACATCTCCAAGATCCGGGACCGCGATGCTGTAGCTCACATAGCCGCCAGATATTGACATCCCTAAATTTATCCGCTCATGTCTTCTCTCCTCCCACCACCTGCGATGTCGTGGCACGACTTCCTTCTAGATCTGTTCTCCCCATCGACAAGATCAACGCAACCCCCACGTGCCTCCTATCCACAACCGTTCGTCTCCAGAATTACTGTACGTTTTTGCCCCTCCCTACCTAAAGTATTTATGCATATATCATCCCCAATCACTTGCGCGGAGCCATAGCGCGGGCACTACGTGGTCGTACCTGACGCTATGGATGGACATGTGCTTCGTCTCATGCGCCCTGTTGCTTGATGTCCGAAAGTGGAGAGAGGGGAGTGGGTATATATGCATTTCGTTTATCGGCTGGGAAGGAAAGGAGAACAGGTCTTATCTGAAGCGCATATTGCAACCTGCAGAGAGACCACCTGACTTGATGAACTCTGCCCCTGACTTGATGGAGTAATAACGAGTGTTGATAAATGCCTCATCCGTGAGGAGATACCTTCTTGATCTTGGAAAATTCCTTGTGGGAAACTCTTGAAAGGTCATTCTTCTCCATCAGAATTTCCCTTGCTACCTTCTTTACGAGACAAAGAAAAGCAGACTGTAATTGCTGCAATAATCTGATCGTCCAAAAATACTAAGACAGGCGTGGGAGAACAGCAAGTATCAATAGTCTCGAGTGGCACAACCTCATTTCGGATTAGAGCAAAGACGAACATCTAATATCAAGGACGTCAAGAAGAAGAATCCTCAGAAAGAGCCAGGGTTGCCTCATTCTCCATAACTTAACTTTATATATGAGAAGCTAGGAATGTCAATTAACCCCTTGAGACTTTTCATGACGCCAATTATATGGAATCCACCGCTCAAAAGCCTAGATATTGAATTCAACGATAAGTTGGTGAGGCCCGTGTTGGGCAACTGCTGCGAGTTCTTCGAACGGAAATCTTACAGACTTACTCAAAATATGTCCACCATCTTCGCCGAGTTGAGCGAGGGACGTTCGTTTACAAGAATGTACTAGTACTTTTAGAGTTATGAGCTGTAAAAGTCACTCTTCGAATCAAGAGAATGCACTTCCTAGAAAGAGAGATTTCATGACGTGTCTAGAGCAAATAGGGACCCGCTTGACTCTGGGAGCGTGGATGACTATGTCCGATCTTCCTTGAAGAAGAAAGATATTATTCATTCAAGTCGCCATCAGAAGCAGAAACTAGAAATTACCAAGCAGCCAAGGAGCGGAAAGGGACTTATTTGAAAGCATAAGCTATACCCGCTAGAGAATGACGTGCGACTCTGCCAGTAAATATTATTGAAAATGTTGCCATAGCCCAGAGGCATGTGCAACGTCGAATTAAAGCTTGGTAGAAGAACTACACAGTGCCTAGAATTGATGTGAACTGGAATTGGCTCGAACGCAGGCTTTGGATACTGAAAGCGAAAGCCTGAGAGATGTTAACAACAACTATTGAGATAAGAAGATTCACCTACTTGGCCGCAGATGTTTGAGAAACTCTGAGTTCTTTCAATTTATGAAAGCTGTAGTGACCACGGACTTCGCATTCACCAGAAGAGGCGAGGTTTTCGGGTTAGGGGCAGAAGCACTGGCGAGCTGGGCTAATCACTAAAGCAGGTAAAAAACTAGCATGCAGGGAGCATTTCCTTTTCTTTTATACATAGGTATCTACAGTAGCATTCATGCCCAACCTGCTCCGCACAAAAGCCACTATAATACAGCCGTCTCCGGCCATCACCACCATCACTGCTCTGAAGCAATACACTTGTATTGGAAACCAGAGATACACCCAACAATATAAAGTAAAAGAAAAATCTATGATCGTCACATCTTATCAACCGTCACCCAACAATGCAGCAGAAGACCCTTCCCGGAACACAAGATGCGCATTAGAAACACCGAAGAAGCTGACGCGCGTTGGTGTTTCCGAGCGTCATTTTAGTAAGACAGAGTATAGAGAAGTAAAGGTGTCGAATGGGGAGGTATCGGTATGTCCAGGCGCACATTTCGTTTTGAGGCATTATGTATCGATTAGAGTGGAGGGGGGTGTTTGCCGTTGTGGAATTATTAGAAGGGGATGTTGGCTGGGGCGGCGGCTTGTTGTTCTTGGAGTTCTTCGCTGCCAGCTTCGATGGAGACTGCCAAGCCGATCTTTGCCGTTTGCTGAAAGTTGTGTCAGTTACTATGTCATAGAATGAGAAAGGTGATACAAACCTTAACATGATCCATCTCAGACGCAAATGTGAGTTGAACCATTGGCGCAACTCTCTTCTCTAGTAGACAGGCCAACTTGCCTGTCGAGTCCACCTGCGCTCTGAAAGTTGACATTCGGAAGTCATACTTCGCGCCAACAGTCGTAACACCCTCTTTCCGAATGGGTCCTCCCATCATACCAGCCCCTGATAATCCTGCGAATTGGAGGTTCAAATCAACACCAGCTTCCACCTTATCTGTTAGCCTCCTCCAGTAAGAAGTGCTGATTGCGCCTTGGGCTTGTAATTGAGCACTGGCAATCCAGTCGCTTCCCCTGTACTTGGCACAGTAAGACATAGCAGTCTCTGGACCCTGGCTCAGCGCTGCTCGTTGGTAAATAGCCTCTAATCCAAGCGCAAGGTTGGGTGTGACGGATTGCAAATAGCTGCCAATGAAAATGCCGGTGAGACCACCGTCAATAGCAGAGGGGTTGAGCGTCTTTAATGAGGCTGAGAAATCAGCTCCCGTATATTCATTGTCGAATTGGACCATGGCTTGGGTAGATTGTATTCCGATATTCATCTTTGTAACGAGGGCAGGTGACCATCTGTAGTTGAATCGAGTAGAGACTTGACCCTCATTGTCAATGTTTCCTTGCATGAAAAGCTAGAGTAGAAGTCAGCCGCGTTTCTTCAGCGGGTGAGACTTGAAAGCCCCTTGCAAAGATCATGACATTTGGGATACCAACTGACCTTATTGGTACCATAGAGAGCTGAGAAGGTGTACGGAGGCAGGCCTTGAGATCCGCTGGCGAATCCATGGGACACTTGAAATAGTGGAGATACGCTGAAAGCCTTCATGAGATCCGCCCGTAGGCCAGAGAAGGTATAATTGTTCAGGAATACACTTCGCTGCACCTCTCGCGCAATATCATCGACCGTCCCTGGATTTGACAGTCCTAAAGCCGCCCTCCTTTCTGAAAAAGCTGTGTATGTATCCGCCACAGCCGCAGTCACGGCGTTGTTGTATAGGAACCCCAGGGGGGTGTCCTTCTCCAGCGCAATTGTCGACATTCTGATCTAAAGGTTGGAGGAAACGCTGGGGGAGAATGGGCGGAGGCGACCGAAGAGAATATCGGAGAGGTGGCCGGTGTTGAAAAGGTCGTTGTAAACGGACTGTTGACAGTCGATATGCACCTGAACCAGAATGCTTTGCTTGCTTTGGTTCCGTTCAACTTTTTTCCAGAAGGGAAGCTCTTCCTGCTGCCTTATGAGTAGAGGCAGACGCCAGGCATGAAGAAAGTGAAAAGGAGAGCAATGCGCTGGTTGGTCGCGCAGCCGAGAGCCGAAAACTCTACTAAGAGCTGGTGGACCTTTGATCTTGATATCGCAGCGATACGGATATCTTCGGCCTGAGTACGCCTTTATTTCACTCACGCCTTCTTGATAATCGATCCCAACAGTGCGAAAGAGAAAGAATCCGGTCTATAAGCGCCTGGGATGCGAATGTGACTGCAGCTCAGTCGATTGGCCAAGAAATTCTACTTTTCTAGCACCCTACCCTGGTGAAACCCGATAGTCTGGGCGAAGCATCAAAAGCTACCTTCTTTGTCGATTTCTCTGAAAGCTGGATTTTTATTGATTGTGTTGTACATTTGGAGATCATTTTCAGCCAATTAGATTCTATTTAAGCTCGCAATTTTCCAGGCTCACATTTGAGGAAGGGGCGACCCATCACACATCGGCAGCAAGTCACCATTCAACCCAAGAAGTAACTCGAACTCGCCCCTCCACCAAACGTCCCATCACCGCGTCATAAAAATGGACACACTGCTGTGAGTACCACTTTTCATATGCATACATGCGAAATTCGATCATGGACCCTCTACAGGCTCCTGAAAATCCGACAGTCGTCCCAGTCTCCCCACGTCAGGGATCTCTGAATACCGTCTTCGTCAGCACAAGTCATCACCGACCCATTCTCCTGTTTACCAGACCAGAGCTTGCAGATGTCGAGGATTCAGATATCGACGACTTCGATTTGACTAATACGTTCGATGGCAGTACCGCAGAAATTGCCGCAAATTCCCCAAGGTATCGTCGACGCTCATCGACTTTTATCGATGGCGTCCACGACCTTCCGGATGAGAAGAATTCACCGATGGCCCCGGCACAGCTGTACAGCACTATGTCCGGACGACTGTTCCATTCGGGGAGAATTGCGATTGTGCTTGTCGGACCGCCTGCGCGAGGAAAGACGTAAGGAGTTTCGCCCAACTTGGCCAAGTTGACTGATACTGACCTGATGCTGCAGTCACATTTCAGTATCACTCTGCCGATATCTTCAATGGTGAGATATCTAAAATTTCTCGTAGATCTCTGACTAAAAGATCATCTAGGCTTGGTGTTAAGACTCGCATCTTTCACCTTGGTGACTACCGTCGGGCTACGATGGGTCCAGGCGCTGAGGTGCCAGATGACTACTTCTTTATAAATGCCTCCGCAAAGTCAGTAGTCCTCCGTCAAAAGATCCTCAAAAAGTGCCGTGAAGACATCTACGCTTGGCTTAACCATGAGAATGGTCAAGTTGCTATTTATGATGCTGTCAATCCTTTAGCTGGCGGACGAATATCGCTGGCGAAGGAATTTGCTAAGCACGACGTTCAAGTAAGTTATCTCGATACTCTACGAGATTATTTAGCTAATTTGGTCCAGACTCTGTTCCTTGAGTCTTATGTCACAGACGAAAAGATTCTTCAGGAAAACGCGCGCAATGTGAAGATTTCGTCGCCAGATGTAAGTTTCAACTAATTTGCACGCCGTTCATAATACTAACACCTCTTAGTTCTTGCATATGGATCCTGACGAAGCTGCAAAGCTTTATCTCAAGAGAATTGACATGAAAATTCCTTATTTCGAGACCATGTCAGAGTCTGACCTGAACTGGGTCAAGATGATCAATGCAGGCCAGAGAATTGAGTATAACAACGTCACTTTCGGATACATCTCACACCGTATCGTCTTCTATCTTATGAACTTGCACATCAAGTCTCGCCACACTTTTTTCGCTAGAGCTGGCACCTCAAGCCAAGAGGACAACTACAAGACCGATGCTCATCTATCTGACGAAGGCCGAGACTACGCCAAGAAGATGGCCGATACACTCCTCAAGCATCGTGAGTCAGAAAGAGCCGCCCTGATTGCCAGCGGTGGTTCCGACGCCCCACTAAAACCACTTACAATCTGGACCTCAACGAGAAAACGGACTGTTGAGACCGCTGAAGTTCTTGGTGAGCGTGGCTTCAAGGTACGCCAACGATCGCAAATGAGCCAGCTGAACCCTGGTGTCTGCGAGAAGCTATCCGAGAATGCCATTCGTCGTCTATATCCAGATGAAGTCAAGTTGCACGAGCAGGACCCATACCACCACCGATATCCTCGAGCCGAAGTACTGGTTCCCAATCCCCAATAATATTGACTTGGCTAATATCCCACAGTCCTACCATGACCTCGCGGTTCGTCTTGAGCCTAGCATTCTGGAGCTTGAAAGAGAGCAGAACGATCTTCTTATCATTGCCCACGAGTCGGTCCTCCGCGTTTTGTATGGCTATCTAATGGCTTGTGATGCAATGAACATCCCAAACCTCAAGTTTCCAAGGAACGAGATTATTGAAGTAAGCTGAAATCCCCCAAACTCCATGCTCTTATTCCAAAGATTACAACCTGATTGAATGTCTACGAAGATCATCCCAGCTTCTTATCAGAATGAGGCCAACCGCATTCCAATTCCGGGAGTCGCGTCCAATATCGTTCCTGGATCCCCTGAGGATATCAGGATACCAGTTCCTCCTAGCGGCGTGGTTAGCCCAATGCCTGGCTCCGGCCTTGGTACCCCGGCTGAGCCAGTCACGGCCTTTACACTCAATGGCCGCTCGAGAGGCGAGAGCCTTGTAGATGGCGAGGTTGAGAGAAAACCTGATCGCAAACCCGAGAATCCTCTGTCTAGAGACTAAGCATGACGTCGTAACCTTGACCACCTTTGCGCAACTTATAGCTACATGGCTAAATACACCATTGAACTGAATGCTTTGTTCCTTTGCAACGAGGCCATCTTTGGTCGCGGCTCCTGGTTGACAGCCCGAATTCTATTAGAGGTTCACATCCGCGCAATTGCACGACTACTCGGCTTGTATGGCTTGGAATCCTCAATTTGTTAGGCCCTAACGGTCGCTACCAGCCTTCTAGTTGATCGTCTCTGCAATTGTTACATTGTATTTGACGCTCACGCCTTTGCTTTGTCTTTTGCATAAATCCAGAATGTTATATTGCTCATAGACTGGGAACTGGAGTCGAGGGGTCGTTCTATGGTTTTAACACAAATAGAGGTTCACATACAGGTGGTGTATTCGGAGTGAAATTGGGAATCTTGGGGGAGGTCACGATTCACGAGATATGCATCTCCTTACTCTCGTTGATTTTACGAATTCCATCTACTCACTTGTAAATGAGATAGCAAACGACCTGGATAACGCAAGTCCCTAGAGTACAGGTGATTTTGTGTGATTGTCACAATAGCTGCTAGCCCTGCATCATTATCAAAGGAGCTTTCAGTAAGGTACACCAGGTATCACGATGCAGAATCCCGCAGATATCCCAAATGGCCTCCAAAAAGGAAATATCTCCAGCTTTCTTGCTTCCTTTGTGGAGGACCCATCGCTTCTTTGATCCCATATTCTACTACTACCCTTAAGTCAACTTAGGTCCATACTTCATGATAGAGATCCTGGGGCTTTTCGCCAGTGGCGTTGCGGTCAAATCTAATCGATGCGCTTGATGCTATCCGAAGATCCGTCGAGCACGGACAGTACGACCCAACGCCCTAAGCAAAGACTACCACGGTGATGCATTCTCGAAAGGACAAACCTATGATACATACCTGAACGGAGAAGATTCTGGGAAAGAAATGTTGAAACCTCTCAACCTTCTTTCGGTCCCTTCATCTTCAAACACCCTAGGAGAATCTGCAGTAATTAAAAGTAATACCGGCCAGAATGTTAGAGGTCGCAGATGTTGTAGGTAATGCTCATGATGTTGGCTCTAATTCACCCCTATTCCTTCCGTTTCGGGCGAGGCAGGATCTCCGCGAGCGCAACCGTCCTAAGTGTGTAAGTGGAAGGAGCCAGTCTCTAGATCATCTTTCAAGAGCGAAACTCGTTTGAGAATCAAGGCAAGCGCAAGTTGGGTGCAAAAGAAGAATGCACGCATCTGCTTTCCCAGTGCTGCGAGGGCAGGGTTCAATGCCATGCACTGCATTTGAAATACTTTCAAGTGTAGGAGGTTACGAGACAGCACAATAAGGTGGCTTCCATATGTATTCAAACTCGTGATTAATTCGCTCATCTCACTCTTCTTTCTGCCAGATTTGAAAGGCCTAAGCTAGGTCGATTTTCCAAAACACACCAATTGTCACAACGGGATGAAAGGCCACACTTCTATTCACACAAGTTCAATAAATTAACTACTAAACTGCATCCTTTCTGCCTACTCTATCCTCTCCTCCTCTCCTTTCCTAATTCGGAATTTCAAAGATACACCCCAGCAGCCGGACTCGGCCCCGTATAATCCAGGGCGACAAGCTGAACAACAACGCATAAATTCCAATTCTCCGTCCCACCCACAAGTTTCATAACCTGATAGCCAGACCCAGGACGCGGACACAGAAACCAATACGAATTCGTACTTCCCTCCCAACTGAAGCTCCCTGGCCCAGCATTATAGTAGCCTGGTTCTGGGGAAGGAACATATACTGCAGTGCCTTTACCAAGATGCAGAAAGTTGACAAGAATGCCTCCAGGCGCGAGGGAATTAGGCGGAGTCGACTTTGGTGTTTGGAAGGATAGAACGCCGGTTTCAGTGTTGAGGTATACGGGCTGTGGATCTTTGGAGTCCTGTTTTCTTGTTGGTATATATATATATATTCGTGTGGCAAGAAAGGGGACATACAAGCCATGCCTGCCCGTGCTCATCAACCCAAAGCACAGTTTCCTTTCCAGGTGGACACTTCCCTTCTCCTCCGCAGCTGGTGGCAGCTCCTTGGTCTTGAGGATTCAGCCAGAAAGAGCCATCGCGAGCACTTACTCGTTTGCCACTTACTCCGTTGCCGTTGGTTGAGTTGGGGGCCCAGGGGGACTGGAAAGCAGCAAGTGTGAAGGGGCGTGTTGGGGTAGGCCTATTGCGAGGATAGATTGGGGTCGGGGTTGCGAGAGTGAGGGTTAGGAAGAGGGAAGTTAGGAGGAAGTTGTTGAAGAAATTCATGTTTTGGGAATTTTGTGGAACGATCGTCGGCGACAGTTTCAACAGAGACAACAGTCAAACTTGACAAAAAGAAAAGCAGTCTTTTATCTTCTTATATATACCTTTTCCTTACCTACAGTCTCCTTTCGTATTGCGTTTTCGTGTGGCGTCTGATTCTCGATGTAATGCATCATTTTCCCCTCGTTCCAGGACGCCTTTTCCTCATCATCACACCACAGTCTCTTCATCTCAAGTAGGCAGCAGAATACCACCCTTTTCTATCCGCTCCACATCTGTACTCCCCCGCCATCGCTTTCTCAAAGAGAGGCTCTATGTCGGGCAGTTCCGTACGGCTGATATGTCCTGCATCAAAGCGAGCCGCCCATGTGCAGAAAAAGTACTAAAAAACTACCCGATCTTATGGTTGGACGGTGAAATTTCCTCGGGAATTGGAAAAAACATGAGACGATGAGATGTTGGAAACTGCACCTGCATGTCCGGTGACCTTTGTCCTACCATGATCAGATGCGGGGTTGAACAAAACGGCGAGTGGCGCATGCATTGCTTTTATTGATTCTATTTATGGCTGCGCTAACATGTGCCGGTGTAACGGTAATGGTAACTATTTGCTTGGTAGGATTTGATGGCTCATTTCCACGTTGGAAGTTTTAGCATGACTTGAGAGAGGCACATTGGTTTGTTGTGGGGGATCGTATTGATACAATTTTATTCGGTCACTGTGATGGATACATATCGACTTGAAACCTGGGGGTATATCCTCCTTCTGGGTGGCGCAGCGCCTCCCTGTCGTCCTAAAATTCTCCCTAGACCGTCCATTATTGCCCTTTATCCTACGGCATAACCAGAAATCCGTCGCTTTATAATTCTGTCTATCACGACCTCGTTTAAGCAGACTGAACCTGCTGGTTGTAGACCGGGTATGGCTGCTGGGGTTGTGTTGGCTGCGAGGGATGCTGAACATATTGTACTGGCTGCTGGACGTATTGCTGCTGTCCGTTCTGGCCGACTTCGGCATTCTGTTTCTCAGTGGAGTAAACAGGAGCTGGTCCACCGACTGGGGCCTGAGTTGGAGCGGTAGCGGGAGCAGTGCCAGCGTGGGCTGGTGTGCAGTGGCCTCCTGCCTTGCGGTGACGGGTGAGGTAGACCGCTGTGAAGATGAGAGTGATGACGAAGAGGATGCTGTAGACTTTTAGTGAAGGTTCAAGTGATTGTGATTGGGGATTCTTACAACTCAAGACCTCCTAGGCCAGCAGCGGCGGCCATTGAGTTTCGATATGTGTACACATCTGTTGTTGCGCGAGATACAAGTGGAAGATCGCGCTTCTTGTAGTAGCAGTATAAGTAGTAATCGCTGCAGTCATAATCACTATACGACGTTGTGTACCAGAATGTTGCAGCGGCCGTTTGCCATGCGAGGTAGCTAAAGGAGATGATCCAGAAAATGATTGCGAAGATATCGAGAGCGAGCATTGCCCAGTAGTTATATGCGGCTTTGAGCCCGGTGCTGGAAACAATGATGTAGATGGTGATGATCATTGTTGAAATGGCCTGAGGTCTGTTAGTAAAATGAGCACTATGACAGAATGAATAATCCGTACAGTGAACAAACTGAGGCAGGCGCCATCGAAGGCGAAGAAAGTCACCACATATGCTGAGAGCCCGAGTATGGCAACCGCGACAGCGAGTTGCACAGCTCTCAGAACGAGAATTGCCGTGGGCAAGGGAAGAATGTGACTAGTAGACATCTTCGCTGTGAACTTTCTACTTCAAAATGGAATAGTGGAAAGGAGGTTGCTTGAAATATAAACGGTGAGGAAATTTGAAGAACGATGATATACGATGGAAGGGCCAGCACTAGACTTTATATTGAACCACCAAGATTGGACCATGAAAGTCGAACGTGGACATGATCCTCCGAAAGCCTCTCTCCACTGTCTCCACTGCCGGTTTAGTGCATTTATCTCAGCCGCATGCCAAAGCTGATACCCACCATGCAGGGGGTCGAGAGTATCGAAACCCGAAGCGGAACCATTCAAACCCCGACCTTTCAGCCCTAAGTCCCCCTTGGGAGAAAAAAAGCGATATACCAAGGGAAGGGCCCTTGGCACAAGGCAGTTCTACAGGCTCCTTAAGGCAAGGACCCACAGAGCACCAATGTGGCGTCCTGTTGGTCGAGATTAAGGAGACAAGGGCGTCATATGCGTCCCGCTTGGGTACCTGAGATATATATAGCGTCTGCAGAGATAATTTGATAGGTGAAGGTACGGAATTCCAAGTCAAAGTAAAGCCATAAACGGTTCAGGCATTTGTGGGGAACGATGTGCCAGCGGTACATGGAGCATTGCAGCCCTCAGCTGAATTTCTTTGGGCGCTTGAATCCTCCAAGAGTCCAAGATGAAAAGCGGCAGGAAGCGAAGAATATAGAATGGATCTCTAAATAAGGCAGCAAACCCACAAGACTGTTGGCAAGCCCATTTTTGATTTTGGACGTCTTTTACGATGAACGAAGGCCATCAAATATGAAGAAGAGGGAGTTGGCAGCCGGCTAGCCCTTGTTTCGGAGCATCATGAGACCAATTACTGATTCGAGAGACAGAGGAGGAGATATCATTTGTGATTGTGATTTGTGATACGAGGCGGCGTACCAAGGTATGGATATGGATGGCTGAACGTTGAGGCTTCTGCTTCTGCTTCCAACTTATGACAAGTCGAGAGTCAAGAGTCGAGACAAACACGAGCCTGGCGTCGTCGGGACCGCTGATTGGCTGGGAGGTGTGAATAAAGTCAACATTACCTTTGCATAACTGCGGCAATATCATCGAATCAGCAGCCAGCACTTGCATAAGAGCGGTCAGTATCTACGGAGGTAGGTAGTTGGCTGCCACATCTCCTCCCTCGGTGCTCCTCTTCCTCAAATACCAAGAAAGCCAAGCAATCGCATCATCCGCTTCACCTCCAAAAACAGTAACCAAAAGTACCAAAATCCACCAAGGTATCAAGGTAAGGCTGCGCATCCCATAATCTTAACCTTGGCACTCCGATCACTTACAGATAGCGACAGCCTCAAAATGCCTTCCCAACAAATCGTCGAGCAGCAAATCCAGGCTCCGGAGCAGATGAACGCTCAAACCTCCAACGTTGAGGTCGAGCAGCCAGTAAGTCACCAGCCACATCCTCCATCTAGCATATCAATAAGTGAGTGACTGCTAACCTCTTGTTTCAATTGCAGAAGCCCGCTCCCACCATGAGCACTGGCGATGCCGTCAACATGCGCGGAGGAGAGTCTGCTGGCTGCGAATGCTGTGGCTGCGGCTGTGGAGAGACCTGCTGCTAAGCTTTCTCCATACCAGTCTCCCCCTGCAAAGCGATGAGCGATCACATACCTTTGCTGCGGATTCATACAGTGATGATATGATTGCGTGCGAGAACATATGAGAGCTGCGATGGCTAGACGTACATGAAACATGAAACATGAATTGAACGGTCGATTAGATCTCAAATTCCCTCCACCCTCTCCTCACTTGCTTGATCTTATCTGATCGGCTTACTGTTCTTCATTTGATCTCTTGGCTTCTTCGTCTGACAGGCTGGAACAGTAGCGGTTTGGTCGCCAAGAAAGCTTGTGTCAATGCCAAGAACACCGGTCATCTCGACTTCTGGCTATTTCAGCCTAATTCTCTCCTGCCTTTTCCTCTGTACCATGCTTCCATCTCATTGTGTTCTCCATCTTCACATCCAAATGGTGCTCGATCTCTGCTTTTAGATCTACACTCGATGATCAGAATCTCGTATCTGCGGTTATTAGGGCGGAACCCTGCTCCGAGCTGCATGGGGTCAGCTGCACAAAAATCCCGCATGTCAAATCAAGGCACAGGATGGTACACTTCATTTTGCATCGATTAAATCACCAGTCCGGGTTTAGACTTTGCAGCTGGCGAGCCAAAGAAGGCACACTGATCGTACCCACTTGTTCGCAGCCCTCCTCGTGACGAATTTCTTCCACGTGGTCAAGTTGTGCAAGTTGCATATCTGATTGACTAGACTTGATCAAATTATCACGAATGGAAGTAAAGTATTGTTTCAATCTTTTGGCATTACCAACAGACTAGGATTGCTATGTTAAAGATTGGCTTTTGAGAGCGAGACATGACGAAATTGTTCGAAGGCAACGAGGCGTGCAAGTGCCGCCCATCATGCTAAATGTGAAAGAGCGAAAGCAAAGATAGAGCAATAATTTCCAGATCAAGGAATATCAGTGACGATACTGCTTTTCCTTCTTCTTCTCCTTTGCCTTCCCATTACCCTCTCTGCCTCCATGATGCGACTTCTTCTTTTCACCTTTACTCTTACCAATTTCATTTCCATAGTCCCTTTTCTCTTCCCCTCTCTCACTGCGACCTAATCCTTTGTCAACGACATACCCGTCACCGTCGTCGCTCTGCTTATACCCTGAGACGGCGTCAACCTGATACCGGCCTCCCTGGTACCCCATATCACCTCCACCCATACCCATCTCATAGCCGTGTCTATCTCTATCCCAAGCATTCTCGCCTCCATAGGCGACCACAGTACCAGGGGGTGGAGCTCCGCCTTGGCCGCCTCCACCGACTTCGCCGTCATCTGGAACAGGGCGCAACTCATTCTCATAGGCATTTCGGACTTGTACAACCTGCGCGGTGTACTCGCCTCGCTTGCTAAGTAGTTGTATATGGAAGACTTTGGTGTAGCCTAACCAGGTGACTGAGAGTATAACGTAGACGCTGCCAGTTGTGTCGCCAACGAGCGCGACTTTCATGCCTGGGAGGAATTTCCACTGCGTTGAGTCAGTGCTTGCGGTCTATGGACGCATACGAGGAGAAGGGAGAAGCTGACTGCTTGGATTAAGACTTGGTTTTGTTGGTGAGGAGGCAGAGGGAACTGGGATGCGGCGTCGGGGATGTATGGTCCAGGGGCTTGGCTATACATGGCCATGATGAGGCAGGTTGATGTTACTGAGAAATGTGCTTGAAGTAAGTCTGAAATGTAGCCAAGGTCTACAAGAACGTTTACTTCAACTTCAAAGTTTCCGGTTCTTTCCATTCTTATATCCAAGTGTTACGCTTCAAAGCACGACTGGTGTCTCGCAAGGCTCGGCTTTTCCCGAAAGCTGCGAACCGTCTTCTTCGCTGGCGAGGCATCGACCTCACAACGATTGAAATAGGATCACTACCCACAGATGACTTGCGGTATATCCAACAAGAAGTCTTTTCTTCAACTTGGAGAGGAAGTATGCCACGTGTGGCCAGATATCAGGGCCCTATCTTGATGAGGCAAACGAGGCAAACGATCTTACGCCCCTGCCGCCATCAGGAGAGGCGCTCAATTATCGTGCTGCAGCCTTATTTTCTCTTCCTTCAGGAAGATGGGCAACTTGCGGGAAAGTCGATACCACATTCTTGTGAGGATTGGTGAAAGAAAGGGCGTGCTGCAAAGTGATGGATCGATACGACATATGGATTGGGCGTAAGCACTTGCAAATGAGGGACTTGATCTGCTGCTGGTTGCTAATTATTCCAATGAATAGAATATATGGTCGGGCATAACGCCCGATCATTCTCGACCTATTTACGGGAAACCTCCAGAGAGTCCTAAGAAATGTGAAGAAGTTATCCCGCAGGAGAACAAAGGGGGAAGCTCTACCCTGGAGCAGTTGTGCTTAACGAACAGAATACGGACACATACACAAACCTAGAACCTTTGAATCCGCGCCTTCAAATTTCAATTACGTTCGATGTACATGGTGCGGAAAGAATCATTAGGCAGCAGTCTGTTTATGCAGGACCGCCTCGTCATTTCGGTGAGTAAAATGATCCAATGGACATGTGAGACCATTTGCTGTGTATATCAAAGAGGGATAATGTTGCCGCAATTGGTAACGCTTAATTGAGATTCTTACATCGTTCAGAGAATATATCAAATCCACATCACGGTTCTCTTTGACTATCGGCCAAGACCTTGA
>Ga0247778_1000262_pt1 | contig 85156 bp, 87 predicted proteins | sample UWRJL049202B5_FD_179939 | JGI IMG/M metagenome (GOLD analysis project Ga0247778, IMG submission 179939) | Plant litter microbial communities from Arlington Agricultural Research Station in Wisconsin, United States - UWRJ-L049-202B-5 | ecosystem: Environmental > Terrestrial > Plant litter >... | reverse complement strand
CTTTGCTGCGCGGGACTGGTTACCCGCCGGGTTACTTTCGAGGTTTCAACTCATGTTTCCTCCTCGGCCAAGCTTGCCTGGCGCAATGACCATCAAAACCAACAGAACTTAGCCGCCTTGTGCGCCCGCCTCCGAGTCCGCATCCGATGCCACCGCGGCCGGGGCAATCGACGACGCCGCCGGGACCGGGCCCAATTCGTTCAAGCGCGCGTGGTCGATGCTGACCACGCCGGGCGCGGATTTGGTGTCGATCATGTCCACGAAGCGCACGTTGTGACGAACGTCTTCACGACTCCAAAATTGCCGCGCGTGCACCGTGTCGCCCATCGTATCGTCGTGGGCGGTCAAGATCGCGATGAAGCCCATGACGCCGTCCATCGGATCCCCCGGGCACAGGCCGCGCAGCGGGCTATTGTCATCGAGGACGTGGATGCAGTTCCAAGCCAAGCTGAGCACCGGCATGTAGGCGCGTTCGAGCTCGAGTGGGTAGCCACGACGCATCGGCTGCCCTTCCGCGGTCATCTCGTCGCGCAGCACGCTGAACTTCATGGTGGCGTCGCTGAGTGTGCCGCGGCGCTGGTTGGCCAAACGAAATTCCAAAACCGGTCGCCCGTTGCGCACATGGACGACGATATTGTGGGCGAACGCGATGCGCGCCGTGGGCCGCGAGAACTTGGCGAACACGATTCCCGTGCTGAGCGCCAGCGCCATCATCCCGGCAAAGGCCTCGAGCGTGACCAACACGTGCGCGTACGTGGTGACCGGCGCCATCGTGCCGTACCCGATAGTGGCGTAAGTCTGCACACTGAACCAAAAAGCGTCGGCGTAGGAGCCGGCTCGGGTATTGGAGATGTCGTTGCCACCCAACCAAAACAGAAACCCGAAGACCGCGTTGGTACCGATGTAGATCAGGAAAAACACGCCGAGCAAGCGCCGCCAGGTGATCGCGAGCAGGTAGTGATAGGCGTCCGCGTACCAGCGCTGGTCGAGGTTCTTGATCTCGAAGCGGTTGACCCCGACGCCGAGCGGCGTCTGGGTGCGGATCAAGGCCGGCGGCTTGCTAGGCTTCGTGCTCACTTCGGAGCGGTAGCTTAACCTGGCGCGCTACCTGGCAGAAACGCGAAGTACACTGCTGCCAGAATTAGGGCCAGCGCGACGCCGTAATTCCAGCGGACACGCTCGCCGAGCCAGAACGTCGCGAAGCCCAAGAACACCACCAGGGTGATGACTTCTTGAATGATTTTCAGCTGGAAGGCGCTGAATTCCCCGTACCCCAAGCGGTTCGCGGGGACTTGCAAGCAGTACTCGAAAAAGGCGATACCCCAGCTGATCAGGATCACCTTCCACAAGGCGACGCCGCGATATTTGAGGTGGCCGTACCAGGCGGCCGTCATGAATAAGTTACTGCCAATCAACAGAAGGATAGTTCGCACAGCTAAGGGCTAGCGCGGTAAGCCGGGAGCGACAATCCTGTGGACGCCCCGATGACCGAGAGCGAAATCCTGGATTGCCCGCACGGCGCCCGTTGTGGCGGTTGTGCGTTTTTGGGCCTGCCCTATTCGGAGCAGCTGACGCGAAAGCGCGCGTTCGTCGAGCGCGCCCTATCGCCCTACCCGCAGCTCGCCCAGGTGCGGCTCGAGCCGGTCGCCGGTGCGCTGCCCAGAGTGGGCTATCGCGCACGCGCCAAGCTGGTGTTCGGCAAAGACGGCGCGCTCGGCTTGTTCGAGCGTGACTCGCACACAGTGGTCGACATTCCGGAATGTCAGGTGCTGTCTCCGGCATTGGCACGCGTGGTGGCGGCGGCGCGGCGCGCTTTGTCGCACGCCGCACCGGCGCTCGATGGCCTCGACGTGCGTCTGGTCGACGACGGGGTGCTGGCGACGCTGATCGCCCCCCAGGGCACCCCGCTCGCGGATTTGGAGCGCCTCGCACGAGCTCTGCGCGCGGAGACGAGCGAGGTGTGCTCGATTGCTGCCAGCTTCCGCGAAGCGGGCGCGGCCACCGTGCTGGGGACGGGCCACGTCCTGCTCTTCGGCGATGAGGTCTCGGCGCATCACTTGCTCGAAGCAGGGCCGTATCATTGGGCCGCGCACGGCGCGTTCACGCAGGCGCACATCGGTCAAGCCAATGCCGCCCATGGCCGCATCGAGCGAGCATTGAAAGAGCTTGGGGCCCACCGCGTGCTCGAGTTGTACGCCGGCTCGGGCGCTCTCGCGTTGCGGCTAGCCGCCGCTGGTTTCGACGTCACCGCCGTCGAAGCGTTTGGCCCCGCATTGGCACACCTGCAGCGCGCGGCGGCTGAGCAGAAACTCTCGCTGCGAACCCTGAACGGCCAAGCCGAACGCGTGCTGCGCGACCTCGATCCGAGGGCACTCCGCTCACCGGCCCTGATTGTGAATCCGCCTCGGCGTGGCCTCTCCGCCGAAGTGCGGCGGCGCGCGAGCGCGCTCGAGCCGAGTGCCATCGTGTACATGTCCTGCGATCCGGGAACGCTGGCTCGCGATCTCAGCCACCTGAGCGAGCTCGGCTACGCCGCCGAGCAGCTTTGGCCATTCGACATGATCCCGCACAGCAGCGCGGTGGAGAGCCTCGTCGTCCTCCGTCGCGCTGCGCTCCCGGCACCGCAAGTGCTTTACGAACACGAGCATTGGTTGGCGGTCCTGAAGTCGGGCTACGAACCGGTCAGCAGCGAGGCAGGCTTCGAGCACAGCCTGCTCGAACGGGTGAGAAAGCTGCCCGGCGCCAGCGCGGCCGTGCCCCTCTCCGCGCAGCGGCTCGATCAAGACAGCAGCGGCGTCTGCCTGTTTGCGCGCACGGAGGGCGCACTGCCCGCGCTGGAACAAGCATTTCGGGCGGGCACACAGAGCTTCGTCGCCTTGTGCCGCGGCGTCACTCACAAGCGTGGGCGCATCCGGCGCCCGGTGCGAGAGAGCGGCCGCGTGGTCTCGGCCAGCACCCGCTATTTGCGAGAAAGCGTGCGCGGCGGGCATAGCCTGCTCACAATCTGGCCCGAACAAGCGACTCCGCCGCAATTGCGCCAACTGCTGCTCGGAGTAGGGCACGCCCTACTCGGCGATAGTCGCTTCGGCGACGCGGCCTCGAATACCTACTTCGAACATCGCCATGGCTTGGACCGCAGCTTCTTGCATTGTTCGGCCGTCACGCTGATCAGCGCCAGCAGCCACATCACTTGCGAAGCACCCTTGCCGGGCGAATTGAAAGCCGTGCTCGCCAACCTAAGCGAGCAGACCGCGACGCCAAGCTAACAAGATCGCCGCGATGTGCGCCGCGTGCACGATCTGGCCGTGATCGATCAAGTCCAGCAACTCTGCGACCGGCACGAGCAGGACCTCCAGATCTTCACTGCTGTCCAGGGCGAGCTCGGACACGCGCACGGCGCCCCGCGCGAAGAAAAAGTGTGCGCGCGTCGAGTTGCGCGCTGGCTCGGGCGCGAGCGAGAGCAGCGGCTCGATACTCTCGGCGTCGAAGCCCGATTCTTCGCGCAGCTCACGGCGCGCGCCCTCCAGCGGCACTTCCCCCGCTTCCAGTACGCCCGCGGGCAATTCCAGGCTCGCTCCGCCGAGGCCATGGCGGTACTGCCGCACCAAAACCACTTCGTGGTCGCGAGTCAAGCACAGCACGGAGGCCCAATGGGGGCCGTGGATCAGGTGAAAGCGGTCGATCTCGTGGCCGTTGGCCAAGCGCACGCGCTGCTCGCGAACCTCCAGCCAGCGCTGTGAGATGAGCGAGGTATCGCTGAGCACTTCCCAGGCCGGAAGGGGCGTGAAATCTCTCATGGGCGGTGGCTCGGAGTGCTAAGTCACCAGCCGTGTCGACCGCAAGCGATCTTCCCAGCGATATCAGCGCCTGGCTCGGCGATCCGGGATTTACCCCGGGCAGCAAGCATTTGGCCAAGCTATTTTCGGCATTGGCCAGCGCCGAGCGGGAAGACGCGCGCAAGTTGGAGCGCGCACTCGGCCGCGCCGGCGAAGCGGCGGGGCGCGTCGCGCTCGGCCGCTTGGCAAACGCCGCAGAGCGCGAGCGCGCGCGCTTGTACGCGGTGCTCGGCCGCGTGGCGAGCGGGTCGAGCGCGCCCGAATTTCGCAGCGCACTGCTCGCCGGGCTCCAAGACAGCGACGAACGGGTGCGGCGGGTGGCCAGTGGTGCTCTCGGAAAACTCTCTGTGCCGGAAGCGGCCGAGCGCTTGCTCGAGCGTTGGCCGGGCGCCAGCATCTTGGAACGTCGCAGTCTGGCCGAAGCCTTGGGCAAGAGCGGCAGCGAGGCCGCGCTCGCGCTGTTGCGCGCCGAGCGCCCGTCAGATGTGGAACTTTCGCGCATCATCGAGCGCGCTCGGCTGATCCTCGAACGCGACATCGGGCGCGGCGCTCCGTCCTCGATTGCACTCGGGCAGCCCCTCGGCGCGGTCCAATCGGTGATCGCCCATTGTCGCTCGGGGCTCTCCTGGGTGCTGAGCGAGGAGGCACGCGCCTTGGGCGTCGCCACGGCCGCCAGCGTCGGTCCGGACCGCGTGCGGCTCAGCCATCGGGGTAGCTTCGGCGAGCTCTTGCGGCTGCGCACGGCGCTGGGTTTTGGCCTCGAAATCCCGCTCCCGGGCGGGCCCCAGGACGGCCTCGCGGGCCGCGTGGTGAGCGCCCTCGAGCACCCAGACGCAGAGCGTGCGGTGCGCGCGTGGACCACGGGACGCGCACGCTTTCGCTTGGCCTTCGCCGAAGGCGGACACCAACGGGACAAGGTTTGGCGGCTCGCTGCCGCCATCAGCGAGCGCATCTCCTGGTTCCACAACGATACCCAAGCATCGCTGTGGGAGGTGGTGATCGACACCCGCCGGAGCACGCTCGAGTTGTGTCCGCGTCGCTTTCAAGATCCTCGCTTCAACTATCGCAGTGAAGACGTGCGCGCAGCCTCGCACCCCACGCTGGCCGCGGCGTTGGCCCGTGTCGCTGGCGTACGCGCCGAAGACATCGTGTGGGATCCGTTCGTGGGCAGCGGGCTGGAACTGATCGAGCGCGGCTTGCTCGGTCCATTTCGTGAGCTCCACGGCAGCGACCTCGAGCGCAGCGCACTCGACGCCGCTCGCGCGAACGCCGAGCGCGCGCAGCTCGACCTGCGCCTCAGCCAAGGCGATGCTCGCCAGCAGCGCGTGAAAAATGTCTCGTTGATCATCAGCAACCCGCCGATGGGTCGGCGCGTGACCCGCGACGGCAATCTGGGGCCACTCTTGGATGCTTTTCTGGGCAACGCGGCCGCATCCTTGGTCCCGGGGGGCCGCTTGGTGTGGTTGTCCCCGTTTGCCGACCGCACCGCCGCGACCGCACGGCGGCTCGGCCTGAAAGTCATTCGCCACGAGCCGGTCGACCTCGGTGGCTTTTCAGCCGAGCTGCAGCGCTTTGACCGATAGTTGCGCAATTCAACGGTTGAATTGCTTGCGCCGGGTTTCTGTTTTGCGCTTGACGATCGCCTGCCTCGCTCAATGTTGACCGCGCGGTCAGTGACTCACAGGTCAGTGACCTGGAGGTCAGAATGCCGAGGCCCAGCGATCCACATGCCAAGAGCCGCCTGCTCGAGGCGGCCGAGCGTGTCTTTTCCGAGAAAGGCTTGGATCGAGCCAAGGTCGAAGACATCACGACCCAAGCCGGTCTTTCAAAGGGCGCCTTCTACTTGCACTTCGACAGCAAGGGGGATGCCTTCAAGGAGCTGCTGTCCGAGGTCATGGCCCACTTGCAGACGCGGATGGCGGCCGCCAAATCGGTCAGCCTGCCCGCGCTGGGTCGGGATCTCGCGCAGTCGCTCGAAGAATCGCTGGCGCGCGACGTGGAGATGTTCGAGTTCATTTGGAAGAACCGAGCGCTGATGCGTATCACTCTCGAGGGCGGGCGTTCCGCCGACTACCAGCACTTGATCGAGCACTTTGCCTCGAATGCACAGGGCGACATGGAAGCGCTGCTTCGCCAGGGCGTCGCCACCGGCGTGTATCGCAAAGATCTGGACGTCGAAGTGGCGGCGGCCTTCATCGCCGGCGGCTATGATCGATTCGCGCGGCAACTGGTCCGTGAGCCCAAGAAGCCCGATCTGCGTCAGCGCCTGCGCGAACTGCGGTGGATGGTGATCGCGGGCGCGGGAACTCCCGCGCTGATCGACGGGCTGCATCAACTGCACGCCGAACAGCTCGAGGCGCCCGCATCCGCCGTCAGCTCGATCGTTCCCTAAAGGGTCACGAGAAAAATGCCCAACCGGTCGCGGGTGGACGGGGCAAGCTGCCCCAAACAGCGCACCAAAGCGCGGAGTTGAAGGCGAACTCAGGCTCGGACCCGGGGTTTTGTCAAAAACCTTGTAGAAATCTCGAGTCCAGCTCGACACTGCGCCGCCCAGCCCCATAGCCACCAGAATTTCCGGCTTCCGCTCGCTAGTCCCTCAAGGAGTCCTGCCGTATGTCCCGTCGTTCGCTCACTCACTCCGCCCCCCTGGCTCTGCTGCTCTCACTCGCCGGCTCAATTGCGCAGGCTCAATCGGCCACGCCCGCCGCCGCTGCCGCCCCTGCCGCGCCGCCGCCCGCCGCACCCGTTTCCTCCTCGAGCGTGGCCGCGCCCGTCGGCGCCACTGGGCCCGACATCAGCAAAGTGACCGAGAACTTGAACGCCAAGCTCGAGGCCATGCAGGGCAGGCCCAATGGGCTCACGGCGGACGAGGTCGCGCGCCGCACCTTGCTCAGCAATCCGGATGTAACGGCCAAGCAGAAAGCCGTGTCGGCCGCCGATGCCAGCCGCGACGAGACCAAGTCGCGCTTTTATCCCAAGCTCGACTTGAGTGCGCGCTACACGCGGCTCTCGAATCTGGAGACCACTTATCTGACGTTCCCCGGCAGCCAGCCAATCCCTACGCCCTCGGTATTTCCAATCATTCTCAACAACTACAATCTTCAGGCAACGCTTGCGATTCCCCTTTCCGACTACGTGCTCCGGCTCTCGAACAGCATGGCGTCCGCAAATCACAACAAGAGCGCGGCTCAGCTGGATGAGCGAGCCACCCGCCTCTCCGTCGCCCGCGACGCGCGGATTGCATACTATCAGTGGATTCGCGCTCAGGGAGGCGCTTACGTCGCCGCCAAAGCTTTGGAAGCGGCGCAGGGCCACCAGCAAGACGCCCAGAACGCGTTCGATGCGGGGTTGGTCTCTCGGGCGGACGTATTGCGCACGGTCAGCCAGCAAAAATCAGCTGAGTTGGCCGTCGCGCGCGCAGCCAATAACGTCGCTATCGCTACCGAACAGCTTCGCGTGTTGATGATCGACAATTCACAGACCAACTACGAAATCGGTGAAAATATTCTGGCTGATCTGCCGCCGTACGTGCTTCCCGTGTCGCCCGATGCCGCGTATGCGGAGGCGCTCGAGGGCCGCCTCGAGATGCGGCAGCTCGGTGAGAGTGAAGCTGCGTTGCGTGCAGAAGCCGCAGTCGCGCGGGCCGGAAATTACCCGCGCCTGGACGCGCAGGGCAACGCCGTCTACGCCAATCCCAATACCCGTTACACGCCACCGGACGCCACTTGGCGCGGGACGTGGGACGCAAGTATCGTCCTCTCCTGGTCTCCGACCAACATCTTCAGCGCGAGCGCCCAAGCAAAAACCGCCGAAGCCCATGCAGACGAGGTAGCCGCCAGAAAGGGCGCTCTCCGCAACGCGCTGCACATGGAAGTGAGCCAAGCGCTGAACGCGCTCGCCGAAGCCACGTTCAGCCTCGATGTGTCGCGCGATAACCTGAACGCCGCAGACGAAAACTACCGCGTGCGGAGAGAGCTGTACCGAGCCGGTAAAGCGCCAATCATCGACGTCACGGACGCCGAGACGGAACTGACACGCGCTCGGCTGGAAGTCGTGAATTCGCACGTCGATGTGCGCATTGCACGCGTCGCGCTGTCCCACGCGCTCGGCCGCGACGTCGGTACTGATACCAAGTGATCACCGTACCGCGGGCGCAGCGCTAAACCGTGGCGCCCCGCGGCCGTCCGATCAAATACACCAGGCTGGTCGGGGAATAGGGCACGGGCAACTTGCCGATGTCCCAGAGGTAGTCATTCTCCGGCAACGCGGCGACCAAGCGCTCGAGTTCGTCCGGAGTGTAGGCGCGCAGGCACGACACCACGCCGTCCCACCAGGTGCACAAGGGAACCACCGGCAGGAAGTACGTGAGCAGCAAGCGCGACGCGCGCACGGGCCGAATGAAGGGCGTCACGGCCAGTACCGCGCTGGTGCCCACCGTCACGCTGAAGAGTCCGGCCGCCGAGCGATCCACCATCTCGACCAGCGCGATGCCACGTCGCTGAGCCACCGCGTCGGCCAAGCATTTGCGCGCCGCGCTGGGCGGCAAGTGATGAAACGCATTGCAGATCAAACGAAACCCGGGCAGCGATTCCGGAACCGCGGTCGCGTCCACGGGCTGACTGCGAAACTCGACGTTGCCCCCCCCTTCAGCACGCGCGCGTTCCAGGCGCGGCAGGTTGGGATACAGATCGGTCAACATCACGCGCAGCGGCGTCGCGTGTTGCTCACGCAACAGGCCTGCGATCGCGAGCGCAGGGCCACCCCCACCGGAACACAAATCGAGCAACGTGTCGTCGCCCGTGGCCTGCACCGCACTGGCCAACCGCTGCGCGAAGCTCCCGTAGACGGCTCGCCCGCGCTGACCGAGAAAGCTCAAGAAATCGGTCATGCACTCGCGCACGACTTGCGGGAACCACGGCAGATCCTCGAACTCGAAAAGCTGCGCGCGATCCATGCGTGAGCGGACCTTAACCTCAGGTTTTCGCTTTTACACCAGCGGATTTGCGGCACATCGCAGGCGCCACCCCCTCCCCGGCGATCCCGCCTTTTCTTCGGCCGAAACCCGAGTCACGCTCTGGACCGTGACTTCGACACATCCGGAAACGACCGTCCCCGCCGTGACAGCCGCCACTGACCTCGGCGTCTACGTGCACTTTCCGTGGTGCCTCAAAAAGTGCCCCTATTGCGATTTCCTGAGCGTGGCCGCCGAGCGCTCCGCGTTGCCCCACGCCGCCTACGCTGACTCGGTGATCGCCGAGCTCGAACGGCGGGTGCGCACGCTCGGCAACGTGCGGCTGGTCAGCGTCTTTTTCGGCGGCGGCACGCCCTCACTCTGGCAGCCCGCGGAACTCGGGCGCGTGCTTGCCCGCATTCGCGAGCTCCTGCCGCACGCGGCAGAGGACGTAGAAATCACCGTCGAATGCAACCCGACCAGCTTCGATGTGGAACGCGGGCAGGCCCTGCAAGCGGTAGGCGTCAATCGCGTGAGCATCGGCGTGCAGGGCTTGGACGCCGATCGGCTGCAATTCCTCGGTCGTCTGCACGATGTCGAGTCGGGTCTGGCCGCCGTACGCGACGCCATCGCAAGCGGCATGCCGCGGGTCAGTGCCGATTTTATTTTTGGGGTCAGCGGGCAAACAGCGGACGCAGCCGCGCGCGAAGCTCGCATCATGAGCGAGCTCGGCACGACACACCTCAGCGCTTATGCGCTCACGATCGAACCAGGCACACAGTTCGGAGCGCTGGCCCGCAAAGGCAAACTGCCACTTTTGGAAGAAGCCGCCGTCGCCGATTCGTTCGTGGCCGTCGAAGAAACCCTCGAGCGCGCCGGCTTCGAACACTACGAAGTCAGCAACTATTCGAAACCCGGTGCGCGTTCGCGGCACAACGTCGGCTATTGGGTCGGGCGCTCGTATTTGGGCCTCGGCTGCGGCGCGTGGGGCACACTCCACGAAGGGACTCAGCGCTACCGCTACCGCAATACCCCATCCCCCGAACGCTACCTCGCCGCAGCCTTGCTATTCGCCGAAGCTGACCTATCTCGGGTCAGCCCACTGATCGCCAACTACGAGCCCATTGCCGCCGAGACCGCGCTCGCCGAGCGCATCATGCTCGGCCTCCGCCTGGCCGAAGGCCTGGATCTCGAGAGCTCCGCCGCCGAGCTTGGCGCCGAACTCTGGACCGCCGAGCGCGCCCGCGCCCGTGATCGCTTGGTCGCGCAAGGCAAACTCAAACTCAGCGGGTCCCAAGTCTCGATCCCCAAGTCTCATTGGCTGCTCGCCGACGGCATCATCGCGTCGCTCATGTAGCGCCTGAAACGAGTAGCGCCGCAGTCTCTGCACCGCGACTCAATGCACCACCTATCGCCCTCGGAACGCTACCCCTGGCGCGCGCCGTACTTCGTGCACGAACATCACCCACCGGGGCCTACCCCGCATCGGCGCTCCGTACTTCGTGCACGAAGATCACGCCACCCGGGCGATGGCCTAGGTCGCGGGCCGTGTCGCCCGACGCCGAACACCGCCGCCGTACTTCGTGGACAATCGATCGGTTGCGGCGAGATAGGCCGCGGCCGGCGAGGCACCACCGTGCGTACAAGTAGTTCGCGTTGGGGTTCAAGGCAGGAGCCGTTGGTCGCGGAACGCACGACGCGCCGCGAGCTGCGATGCTGGATCGCGAACGCCCTTCCTCCTTTCCGGGGCACAGCCTACCCACCTTCAGTCTCTGCTTATGTCCCTTCCCAAGATGCCGTTCTCCGGAGCTGCCGCATGTGCCCGCGGTCTCCCCGATGCGTCCCGTCCATCTCCTATCGACCCTGGCCATTTCCGCGCTAGTCGCGGCGTCGCTGGGCGCCTGCGGTTCGAATCCGACGGCAGTGAGCAGGCCGAGCGGTACGGCCGGCAACTCCTCGACCGGGGGTCTCGCTGGCGGCTCCGAAGAGGCGGGGCCCGGCAGATCTGGCACGGCGGGCAACGGAAGTGAGCTGAACGTCGACCCTCTGGGTGAAGGTGGAGCGCCGCTGCCCGAAGACATCACCCACTTGACGCTGCAAGTCAGCCTGGAGCAAAGCGCAATCGAGGTCCACGGTGCGCCACTGGCCGTGGTCGCGCAGGCTCGATTCGACGACGGTTCCAGTCCGAACAACGTGATCTGGAGTGTCAGCAATAGTAGCCTGGGTTCGATTGGCGACGACGGAGTGTTCGAGGCCAATGGCTACGCCGCCGGCGCGCTCGTGATCAGCGCGCAAGTCGGCACGGTCAGCGCGTCGGCGAGCTTGCAGATCCGCGTCGAAATCAGCCAAAACCCGGACAATTTGAGCGAATCGGAGCGCAGCAAGTTGCTTCAGCGCGGCCAGGGCGGAGCCCGTGATCTCGGTCCGGACTCGAGCTTCCGATTCTTGTATCCTTACGACAACACCGTGTTTCCGCGCGGGCTCGCGGCGCCCACTCTCCAGTTTGCCAGCGCGAACACCACCGCCACTTACCTCGAGATTACGACTGACGGTTTTTCGTACGCCGCCTTTGCCAGCGCCTCGACGCCGACTCGGATCGTCATTCCGGAGGCGGTGTGGCGCGGAGTGACGAGCAGCGCCAGCGCAGCCAGTGCGGTCAACGTGCAAGTCTCCGAGCTATCGGCTGGTGTCGTCACCGGACCCATCGCGCAACGCTGGTCCATCGCGCAGGGCAGCCTGAAGGGAGCGATTTACTACAACACGTACCGCTCGCTGCTCGCTCCCACGGGCGGCGTGCTGCGCATCCGCCCGGGACAAGACGCGGAAGTCCTGCAAAAAGGCTGCACGGTGTGTCACAGCGTGAGCTCCAAGGGCAACGTCCTGGTGACCGGTGTGAACTGGGACAAGAACCCGATCGACAGTGAAGCGTTCGACCTCGCCGCGGACGGTAGTACCAAGGTGCGGCGCATCGTCAACGACGGCCGTGTATTTTCATTCGGGGCACTGACTCCGGACGGCACGCGGCTCATTTCCAACGGCATTGCGCCGACGCCGCCCATGCCACGCGGTTTGCTCGGCCCGTTCGCGTCGCAGTTTTACGACACCAAGAGCGGCAACGCGATCGCCGTGCCGACCTTCAGTAGCCAAGTCACCTACGCAGTCACTCCGAACTTCTCACCAGACGGGACACACCTCGCGTTCAACAATCGCGATCTCAGTGCGGGGCACACCTTGTCAGTGATGGATTACGATTCGAGCAGCTCCCCGCCCACGTTTTCCGCCCTGCGCACGATCCTCGAAAACCCCGACAAGGTCGTGGCTTGGCCGAGCTTTCTGCCCGACTCGACGAGCATCGTTTTCCACGAAGGCGACTCCTTCGACACCGCGCAATATCAGGGCGGCGCGCTCTACGCCGACCTGCGCATGGTCAGCATGGATGGTACGAATCGCACGTCACTGTCGCAGCTCAACGGCTACGACTCGAGCGGCAACTCCTACTTGCCCTACGGTGAGGGCGAAGAAGGCCACCTCGACTACGAACCGAGCGTGCTGCCCGTACCAGTGGGTGGCTACTACTGGGTGCTCTTCACCAGCCGCCGCGCTTACGGCAATACGATTGCTCCCGGTGGCAGTGTGGCCCGCGGCAACGACAAATGGGGCATTCCTCAGGGCAACGAGGACGAGTCACCGAGCCCACGAAAGAAGATCTGGCTGGCGCCGATCGACCTCGATTACAGCGGCAAAGTCGATCCGAGCCACCCAGCGATCTATTTACCCGGACAAGAGCTCGACTCGGGCAACATGCGCGCATTCGCCGCGCTCGAACCGTGCCGCGCGAACGGCCGTGGGTGTGAGTCAGCCGCGGAGTGCTGCACGGGTTTCTGTCGGCAAACGGGGCGAGACAACAGCGGCCCCGTGCTGACTTGCGTGCCGCCGCCTGAAAATGCTTGCTCGCGAGAAGATGAGGCCTGTGCGGTCGCCACGGACTGTTGCAATTCGCATGAGCTTTGCATCAATAAGCGCTGCGCGTCGCCCACCCCGGAGCAACCGCCGGTTCACTAGTGACGGATTCTGCCGGGTGTAAAAGCTTCGCGACGGTTTCGTGCTCAAAAATCCTGGGGAAAAAGCGGTGCGCGGGAGTACCCGAGCCCCCTCCGGACAAGGCGCACAAATTGGTGGTCGAAGCATGTGCGGGCCGCCGCGGCACATGGCCGCGTATGCGAGAGCGCCGCCGAACCAGCAAATATCTAGCCGAAATCCATGCCGAATTGTGATTGCAGCGGAGGCCGGGTGGGGTATTGTCGCGTTGAATTCGAACGGTTCCGGTACGGCACGACCCCTTCTCTCTTTGGGCTCGCGACGACTTTCCGAGCCGCAACGAGAGGAGAAAGTGATCATGGGAAATCGTCTGTACGTCGGGAACTTGTCATTTCACTCGGATACCGAGGCTGTCCGCGCTGCCTTCACTCAGTACGGCGAAGTGACTGATGTCCACATCGTGACTGATCGCGCCACTGGGCAATCCCGCGGCTTCGCATTCGTGACCATGGGCTCTGATGAGCAAGCCCAGCGCGCGATCGAAGGCGTCAACGGCCAGATGATCGACGGACGTCCGCTGCGCGTGAACGAGGCCGAAGAGCGCCCGCAGCGTGGTGGTGGTGGCGGCGGTGGTGGCGGTGGTGGCGGCGGTCGTCCCGGCGGCGGCGGTGGTCGCGGTGGCGGTGGTGGCGGCGGTCGCGGCGGCGGTGGCGGCGGTGGCGGCGGCGGAGATCGCGGCGGCGATCGGCGGAACCGCTGGTAGTCCGGAGTACCGATCCTTTGTCACGTCCAGCAGCTGAGACCAATGCTTCGAGCGGAACGCGCCACGCCCCTGGCGACGCGCGCCGTGCTTTGCTCGACAAGGCCGCTACTACGGCGGGCACCCTTTGGGCTCAGCGCTGGTGCGACGAATTGCGCAAAGAGGGCCGTCCGGTGGTCGGCGGTTGGCCCGGAACTCTACGCGAAGCTCGCGCACAGGTCAGTGCGTACCTCGGGACCTCACTCGGCAAACGCAAGCTGTCGTTTACCCGTGAGGAGCTCGAGCGCGCGGCCAAGACCGCGTACACCGCGGCGAAAAATAGCTGGTTAGCCAAGGTCGATCGCGAAGAAGACGAAGACGCGGACGACTTCGAGGCCGAAGGCTGAGTACTGGGCTCGTTCGCGCCGCGCGCGGGCCCCGTACTTCGTTTGCTCAGCAGCCGCTGGGGGCTCTCGCGAGCTGGCGAGCTGGCGAATTAGAGCAGCGAACCGCGCAGCATCAAGCTGCCCACACTGAAGTAGATCACCAGCCCGGTGACGTCCACTAGGGTGGCGACGAACGGCGCAGAGGCGCTTGCGGGATCAAACCCCACCCGCCGCAGCACGAACGGCAACACCGAGCCCGCGATGGTGCCGAACATCACGACGCCGATCAGGCTGAACAAGACCGTCTCCGCGACGCGCATGTAGTGATCGCCGTAGATGGGGCTCACCGCCTGCCACGCCACGATGCGGATGAAGCCGATCACGCCCAGCATCGTGCCCAGGGCGAGGCCCACGGCGAGCTCACGGCGGACCACGCGCCACCAGTCACGTAGCCGCACTTCACCGAGCGCCATCGCGCGAATCACCAGCGTGGAGGCCTGTGAGCCCGAGTTACCGCCGCTGGAGATGATCAGCGGCACGAACAGCGCCAGCACCACGGCTCGCGAAATTTCGTCTTGGAAGAAGGCCATCGCCGAGGCGGTCAGCATTTCGCCCAGGAACAGCGCGGCGAGCCAGCCGCCGCGCTTCTTGATCATGCGCCCCAGCGCGATTTGCAGGTAGGGCTCTTCCAAAGCCTCCATACCGCCGAACTTCTGGGCGTCTTCGGTGGCCTCTTCTTGGACGACATCGACGATGTCATCGACCGTCACGATGCCCTTGATGCGACCCTCTGGATCGACCACGGGAATGGCCATCAGCGCTTCATCGGCGAACAATCTACTGACGTCTTCCTGGTGGACCTCTTCACCGACGGTGATCAGGTCGGTCGTCATCACATCGCGAACGCGCTTGCCCGAGCTGGCGATGAACAGCTCGCGAAACGAGACCACACCCAGCAGGTGTTGCTGCTCGTCCGCGACGTAAACGTAGTAGATGGTTTCCAGATTCTCGCGCGCTTGCCGCCGGAGATAGCTGACCGCTTCGTCCACGGTCATGTCCGGGCGAACGCGAGCGAAACGTGGGTTCATCAACCCGCCCGCTTCGTCTTCCGCGTAAGCCATCAACGCGGTGACCTCTTTGCGCGTGGGATCGTCGAGACAAGCCAGCAGCTTGTCTCGATCTTCGGTGGGCGCGTTCTGCAGTAAGTCCGCCGCGTCGTCCGGCGCGAGCAAGCGCACCCAGACGCGACGCTCCTTCTCCGGCAAAGCGTGCAGCAGCTCCGCCATATCGCCCGCCGTCAGACCGAGGAAAAACTCCTCTGCGTCCGAGCGCTTGAGGATTCGAAAGCCGTCGGCTCGGTCGGCTTTGGAAAGCACCAACCAGGCATCACGGAGGTCCGCAATGGGTAGTGCCGGTCCGGGGTATTCGCTCAAAGTGGGCGGCATGATCAGGCGGCGCCCCTCCCGCCCCGGGCTATCCGGTGCGAAGACGGAGCTTTGGGCGGACTACACCGCGAAGGGCGTGGGCACTAGCAATATTTGTCGTAGCGAAGCAAGGCGGAATGGGCAAGGCTGTCCGACACCAAACCGCCATGTCCCACCGGCTCGCCCTGCTCGTTTTGCTCGCGCTTTCCGCCTCACCCGCCTGCCACAAGGACGAAGGCAATGGCGCCCCCTCGCCCGTCGTCGCTGTCGGCGATCAAGTCATTGCGGTCACGGCCGACGAACGCGGCTTCACCCCGGCCGCCGTCGAAACTCAGCACGGCTCGAAACTCACCCTGCGTTTCACCCGCACCACCGACGCCACCTGCGCGGAAAAGGTCGTTTTTCCGGAAGCCGGCATCGAACGACCCTTACCCCTGAAACAACCCGTCGATGTGATCATCCCCACCGACCAAGCCCGCACGTTTGCCTTCCAGTGCGGCATGGGCATGTTCAAAAGCTCCGTAGTAGTTCGTTAATCTACCCCGTAGACGTGAACGTAAACGGGAACGTGAACGAACCGGATCCGTGAGCCGGAACCCCCGGCTCCCGCCACAAGGCGGGACCGGCAGGTCAATCGCGCCGGGCGGTCGATGGCGAGCTCGCGTCGGGAGAAGTGAGCAGATCGTTCACGTTCAAGTTTTGGGAGGGGCGATCGCGGACCAGCATCGCAACTCGCGCTCCGGCTGGGTTCCGGGCTGAGACGCCGAAGGCTGGGACGCGCTGCGAGTGAAGGGTGACCATCAACCAAAGAAAGCCGAGCCCGGGGATTCAGAGAGAAAGCGCGCACGGGCGGCGCAAAACGTACAGGCGCGGCAGATGACGTTCGCGTCAGACGAACTTGACACGCTCCAGGTCTAGACTAGATCTAACTCGGTGAAGCGCGAGACCCTGCAAGCACTGACGGAGCATGGCATTCAGCCGTCTGCGCAGCGCGTGGCGGTTGCCGACTACGTGCTGTACACGACCGACCACCCTTCGGCCGATCAAGTTTGGGCCGAGGTGAAGCGGAGTTTCCCGGTACTCTCGCGCGCCACGGTGTACAACACGCTCAACTTGTTCACGGAAAAGGGCCTACTCCGTGAGCTGGTGTTGGCCGAAGGCAGAGTCGTCTTCGATCCCAAGCTCGATCCGCATCATCACTTCCTGGATGAAGAAACGGGCGAAATTGTGGACGTGCCGTGGTCGGCTCTGGACGTGCGCCGCGTGCATAGCCTGAGTGGCTTCGACGTGCGCGAGTATCAAGTGGTCATGCGCGGTAAAAAGTCCGCGCGCCCCGCTCAGAAACGCGCCTGAGTTCGATTGCGCAAAAAACAGCCTCGTCTCGCCCCGAATTGGACATCTACCGTGAGACGCTATTCAGAGCATTTTCGAACACCGCCTTGAGTCGTCATTTGCGAGAAGACATGAGCACACTCGATGCCATCGTCGCCGAGATCCCCGAGGTTGCCAAGAACTTGCGCTCGAATCTGCGCGCAGTGCTCGCCGCGAGCTCACTCGCGGCGCCCGAGCGTTGGGGCGTTGCCATCGCGGTGGCATTGGCCTCGCGCTCACGCCATCTCGCCGAGGCGCTCGTCGCCTCTCGACCCGCAGAGGTCACCCCTCAGACCGTCGAAGACGCGGTCGCGGCGGCCACGCTGATGGGCATGAGCAACGTGCTCTACCGCTTCCGCCACTTGGTCGGAAAGCCGAGCTACGACCGAAAACCAACTCGTCTGCGAATGCAGCGCCTCGCCAAGCCAGCCCCGACCAGCGCTGCCTTCGAGCTGTTCTCGCTGGCCGTGAGCGTCGTCAACGGTTGCGAAGCTTGTGTTCGCTCGCACGAAGCGGCGCTGCGCGCGCGCGGCACGACCGAAGATCAGATCCACGACGCTGTGCGCATCGCGTCGGTCATCCACGGCGTGGCCGTCGCGCTCGACAGCACGGCGTTGCTTCAGAAAGCCGGTTCCGGCTGAGGCGCGCAATGTGACCAGGCGCGCTCGCGGACAGGCGCCGCTCTTCACCGACGCTTCGAAAGTGACTGACCGAGCTCTGCGCGGCGCCTCGGGCGGCCGACACGGCCATCGTCGTCTCATTCGCCACGGCGATCAGAAATCGAGAAAAACGCCTGGTTTTTGCCGGCGTTCCCCGAGTCCTAGTCCCGATCGGGGGCGAGTGTGTAGACTCCACGCCCGTCGATGAGCGATCCCCCTTCGAGTATCCGACGCGGCATTGCCCCTTACACCGCGGGTCGCCGTGTGGTGATCAGTGCTTGTGTCGGGCTGGTGATCGGCAGCGTGATGGGGCTCGGGGTACCGAGCGTGGGCTGGGCAATCCACTTGCTCTCGGGTTGGGACGCGGCTGGCGTCAGCTTGCTAGTGCTGGCCTGGTGGCGCATCTGGCACGAAAATTCGGTCGAGACACGCCGCCACGCCGCGGCCGAAGATCCGGGGCGCACCCTGGTCTGGCTGCTGGTGCTCTTGGCCAGCACCGTCAGCCTGTTCGCGGCGGGCTTCGTGATGCGGCGGGCCCACAGCATCGCGCCCAACGATTCGGCGTTCTGTTTGCTGCTCGTGCTGTGCTTGACGGCCGTGGTCAGCGCCTGGGGCCTAACCCACACGGCTTATTCTCTCCGCTACGCGCACCTGTATTACCGAGACGACGACGACGGCGAAGGCGGCCTGGAATTTCCCGGTAAACTCGACCCGGATGGCCTCGATTTCGCGTATTTTTCGTTCACGCTCGGGATGTGCTTTCAGGTCTCGGACGTGTGCATCACGAGCCGCGGCATCCGGCGCGCGGTGCTCTCCCACGCGCTGCTCTCCTTTTTGTACAACACGGTGGTCCTGGCGCTGGCGCTGAACCTGATGCTGGGTTTTCTGAGCTGAGCGCGCAGCGCTATTTCGACGGCGCGGGATCTGGCGCGGGTGCGGTGGGGGGCGCCACCGCGGGCGCGAAGGTGGCCGCGGCGCCCGGCTTGGAGCCGGCCTTGTCGTCACCTTTGTCTTCAGCCAATAGTTCGCGCAGCTTCTTCTCCCGTTCGGCGTCACTGAGCGCGATCTTACTGGTGTCGAAGGTGAGCAGCGGCAGCTTTTCGCCGCTTTGCATCAATGGCAACTTTCCGTCCCAACGCTCGATGGCGCGGTATTGAAGAACGGTGCCGGTCGTCGACAAGCGAATGATCTCGTTCGACTTCGCGTCCGCGCGCGCGCGAATCAGCACCGCATCGGCTTCGCCCTCCGCGCGCTGACGCGCTGCCTCGGCCCCGCCGAGTGCCTGCGCGACGTTCTGCTCGGCCTCCGCGCGCACTTGGCGCACGCGGTTTTCGGCTTGAATCGCGTTCTGAGTGGCTTCCATCGCCCGATTGATGGCCTGCGCGACGTTCTCCGGCAAGCGTAGCGCGCCGTTGATCGTCAGCTGATCGATCACGAAGCCGTCTTTGCCGAGCACCTCGCGCAAGCGCTGCGAAACATCCGCCACGAGTTTGCCCTTGCCTGCGCCGTAAATTTCTTGAACCGCGATGCGGGAGGCGATGTCGTTGAATGCCTCGCGCACTGCGTTTCGCATGTAGCCGTCAGCCAGCTTCATCACGTCCGGCTCGCGGAAGCGCAAGTACAAGTGAGGCGCGAGCGCCGAGTCGATGTGGAACGACATGCCAATGTCGGCGTTGACGTTCACGCCCTCTTGCGAGGAAAACGTGAGCGATTCATCGTCGACGCGCCCTTCGCTCTTGGACGCCGTCCAAACCACGTTCTGCACGTTGATCGGGAAGGCCACGATCTGCTCGGTGAGCGGGTTGTACATCACCCAGCCAGTGACGACCGGAATGTCCTGCACGCCGCGCGCGCTGCCAGCCAGCTTGACCTTGATGCCCACATGCCCCGCGTCGATGCGCATGAGCGTAGCGTTCAGCAGGAAGCCCACACCGACCAGGATCAAGATCCCGAACACGATGCGGCGCAAGGTGTTACCGCCGTCGGGCTCGAAGGAGAGCTTTTTCGTTGCCACGAAAGCGGTCTAGTCGAGCCGCCCGCCCAACGCTACCGGCCGGAAATTTCCCTGCAGAACCGCTCAGGAAAAGGCGCTGATGATCAGCATGGTGACGTACGCCACGGCGCCGCTCAGTGGCAAAGTGAGCACCCAGGCGAGCAGGATGTTCGATGCCACGCCCCAACGCACCGCGCTCACGCGCTTGCTGGCCCCGACGCCCATGATGCAGGCGTTGATGCAGTGGGTCGTCGAAACCGGGATACCGAGCTTGCTGGCGGCCAGAATCACCAAGGTACCCGAGGTCTCCGCGGCGAAGCCCTGGAGCGGCGCGATGCGGATGATCTTCGTGCCCATCGTCTTGATGATGCGCTTACCGCCCGCCATGGTGCCCAAGCCGATGGCAGCGGCGCAGACGATGATCACCCAACGTGGCACCTCGGAACCGGTGGGAGTCATCCACTGGGGCAGGCCGCCGTGACCCGCGGTCATGAACGCGGCCAGCGCCAAGGTGATGATGCCCATGGATTTCTGTGCGTCGTTCGAGCCGTGCGAAAAGGCCATGCCACAAGCCGACAAGAGCTGCAGCCGGCGCGAGCCGACCCGCACCGTCCCGGGCTTGAAATTGCGCGCGATCCAGGTGAGCCCGACCATCATGAAGAAGGCCACCACGAAGCCCAGAGTCGGCGACAGCACCAGTGGCACGAGCACCTTCTGCAGCAGCGCGTGCCACTTGAACGCCGAGACACCCGCGTGGGCCACGACCGCGCCACCGAGCCCGCCGATCAAGGCGTGCGATGAGCTCGACGGGATCCCCCACCACCAAGTGAGCAGGTTCCAGATGCACGCACCGAGCAGCGCGGCCAAAACCACGGTTTGGCTGACCACGGCGGGATCGGCAAAGCCGGAGGCAATGGTCTTGGCCACCGCTGTGCCGGCCATGGCGCCCACGAAGTTGAAGCAGCCGGCCACGATTACTGCCGTGCGCAGGGGCAAGACGCCCGTCGACACCACCGTCGCGATCGCGTTGGCCGCGTCGTGAAAGCCGTTGATGTAGTCGAAGATGATCGCGGTGACGATCACGGCGATGAGCAGGCTGAGCATCGGTTAGCCGTGCTTGATCGCGAGATTCGCCAACGTAGAGCCCACGTGCTGGCAGTAATCGATGCTATTTTCTAGATGATCCAGCACTTCACGCTCGCGCAGCAGCTGCTTGGCGTCGATCGAGCCGTCCTTGAACAGCGCGCTGACAGCGCTGCGGAACACCGCGTCGCCGTCCTTCTCGAGCTTGCGCACCTGACGGCTGGCCTCGATCAGCGCAGCGTAGTCGTGCGCGCGCAGGTGGGGCAATGCGTTCTTCAGCACCTCGGTGCATTCGACCAATTTGTCGATCAAGCCGACCATCGGCGCGGTCGGGCGCTCGACGCCGTACAGCACGCACGCACGCGCCGCGCCGTTCATCAAGTCGAGCACGTCGTCCAGCTCTTGAGAGAGCTTCTGCAGATCTTCGCGATCGATTGGCGTCACGAACGTGCGGGCGATCGACTCTTCGACTTCATGCGCGATCTTGTCGCCCTTGTGCTCCAGCTCCTGCACGGCGAAGCGTACGTCGGCGGCGCTGACGCTCTCGTCCTTGAAACGCGCGACGGCCAGCGCTGCTTCGTGGGCGACATCGGCCTGAGCCTCGAGGAAGCCGTAGAAATGGTCTTCGCGTGGCAAGAACCAGCGGACGATTGCCTGTAGGCCCATGGGCGCGCGTCTTGGCCGCTCGGCCTTCTGGCGTCAAGAGAAAGTCTCGGGGTCGCCACTACATCGTCACACGATTCACTCGCTCAGTACGCGAAGTGAGCCGCGAACCACGCCGTAGCCGCCCGAGGCGCGCAGGTTGCGAAATATTTCTCGGCCGCTCGTGCGGCCTGCCAATAGCTCGCGGTAGGCGTGCACGATGCGCGCTGTCTCTGCGGCCGACTCACGCACCATTTCGAGACGAAAGCGCCTCACCCCCGCGCGCTGCAAGGCCGGTACTAGCTCCGCTGCACTTTGCGCCGACGCGTGAAAGACGGTGTTCCGACAGCCCACGTCGGCCTCCACGGGATGATCCATGTTGGCCCGATCGCGCAGCGACAGCTGATGCCGATCACAGGGCCTGCCACAGGTCAGGTGATCACGGCCCTCGGACAGCAGCGCTGCGATCACGCAGTGCTCCATGTGAAACAGCGGCATCGGGTGGTGCAGCACGACCTCCGCGTAGGGCGCCAGCGATTCCGAGAGCAAGCTCAAGAGCCGCGGTGAATCCAGATCGAACGCCGGGGTGAAGGCGGAGAGCCCGCGCGACAGCACTTCGAGCGCGGAGAGCCGATTGCTGACGTTGAGCGAAAAGTCGCCGATGCGTAGCGCCTGGCTGCCGCTCGGAACTCGCGCATCGAGCTCGAACAGCGCCCCCAAACTACGCACGAGCACCGCGTCTGGTGCGAGGCCCTCCAAGTAGCGGTCGATCTTCTCTTCGCCGGGCTTGCGGATGCGCGGCGGGGCTACACCCACGAGCGCACCGCGAGCCCGCAGCTCACGCAGCGCGCGGCCGGTGCCGGTGAGCTCCAAAAAATCCAGGTAAACGCCGTCCGCGCCCGCGGAAAGCGCGGCTTCGGCCTGAGCCAGGTTCCGGCACAGCGCGAACAGGCCTGCCGGCGGTGGCGCAGGCAGCGCGCTTGCCTCCGGAACGGCTCGCGCAGGACTCTTCTGTTCGGGATAGAGCGGGCCCGGTGGGACCTCACTGAGCGCCGCAACCAATGCGCGGCGCGCGCGATTGAGCGCGGATACCGGGAGCCAAGCGCCAGGCGGCAGGTCGATCGAAAGCTCACCGAAGGCGAACGGCGAATCGCCGAGCCGACCGAGCTTGTCGGCCAACTCCTCCGCCGAGGTGGCTTGATTCCGCGCCGGCTCGACGGTCGTATCGGCCTGCACGCGTGCAAATCGACCGCGCTCGCTGCGCCCCTCGAGCGTGAACGCTTCGCCGAAACGCCCCGCGATCGAGAACGAAAGCCGTTCGCGATAGGGTTCGCGCGCGAGCAACGTGCTGATCTCGCGTTCGGTCTCGGGATCATGCGAACGAAACACGCGCCGCCCGGCCCGCACGGTTGCCAAATCGAGCTCGGGCCCGAACCACAATTTGGCCGAGGCGCCGGCGGGGGCCGCGTTCACGTCCTGGCCCGCGAGCTCGATGCCCCAGACGCGACCGCCCACTTCACCCTCGCTCGCCCAACCGCCCTCGACCAAGAGCCCGTCACCGCGGGCAATGCGCGCACTGGTCTGCACCAGCAACCAGGAGCGCCCCGCGCGCTGTTCGCGGCCCAGGGCCTGTGCGACCTCGAGCCCGCGGTGGTCGCACGAGCGCGCTTCGACCAATGCTTGATGGTTCACGCCGGACAGAAAACCGGACCCCGAGCCGCGCGAATAGCTTTGGATCGCCCGCTGTTTCGTGGCCAGAAGGTCGGCCGCGGCGGCGCTGCCCAAGGCCTGATCCACGGCCGCTCGGTACAAGCGCGTCGTGGCGGCGACATACTCCGGACCCTTGAGCCGGCCTTCGATCTTGAACGAGCGAACCCCCAGCTCGATCAGGCGCGGCACCGCCGCGCTCGCTTCCAGATCTTGCGGTGACAACAGGTACGCGCGTTCACCGAGATCGCGCAGCTCGCCGTCGACGACCAACTCGTAGGGCAAGCGGCAGGCCTGCGCGCAGGCGCCGCGGTTGGCGCTGCGACCGCCGATCGCCTCGCTCGTCAGGCACTGCCCTGAATAAGCGATACACAGCGCGCCGTGGACGAACACCTCCAGCTCGACGTTCGTGCCGCGTGTGATTTGCTCGATGTCCGATAGACTCAGCTCGCGCGCGAGCACGACCCGATCTGCACCGAGCGATGCCGCAAATTCGACCGACGCCGCGTCCGTACAAGTCATCTGCGTCGAGGCATGGATCCGGAGCTGAGGCGCGATCTGCCGCACCAAGCCGACGGCCCCCAGGTCTTGGACGATCACGGCATCGACCCCCGCCCGCTCTGCCGCAAGCACGACTTCCGCCCAGGCATCGAGCTCTGCGTCGAAGACCAACGTGTTCAACGTGAGGTGCGCCTTGACGCGCCGCTCGTGCAGGCGCCCGACCGTCTCAGGCAGGCCCTCGACACTGAAATTCTGCGCGCGTGCTCGCGCGTTGAACGTGTCCACTCCGAAGTACACAGCGTCCGCGCCCGCGCCGATCGCCGCGTCGAGCGCGAGCTGGTCCCCTGCGGGCGCCAGAACTTCGGGGCGACTCGGGTTTTCGGACATGGGCGAAAACCATAGCAAACACCAAGCGTCGTGCGAGACAAGCGGGAGAACTAGGACAATCCGGGCCTTGTCGGGCGGGCGCGCCGGCTTGTGTTTCGTCCGAGCCCGTGGATAGCCTGTCTACCGGATGAGCGAGGAGGACCCGGATGCTCGCGCTTTGCGCGAGAGCGAACAGCGCTTTCGAGCGCTTTCCGAAGCCGCACGTGAAGCGGTGTTCATCAACGAAAATGGCGTGATCCGTGAGGCCAACCAGGCCCTGCAAACGCTGCTTGGCTACACTCGCGAGGAGCTGATTGGACAGAACGGAGTCGAGTCCTTTTTGGCGCCCGAATCGCGCGCCGAAGTGTTGGCCAGTATCCGCTCTGCAGGCACGGGGGGCACCTCGGAAATCGTGCTTTTGACCAAGACCGGCGAGCGCCGTGTGGTCGAATCGAGATCGGAAGCCATCGTCTATCAAGGGCGACCGATGCGCGTCGTCACGATGCAGGATTTGACGGCGCGACGCGCCGCCGAGGCCGCCCTACACGAAAGCGACGAGCGCCTGCGCGCGGCCATGAGCGCGGCAGGCATGGGCAGCTGGGAGTGGCTGCTCGAACGCGACCAGGTCGTCTGGAGCCCGCAAATGTACGCGGTGTTCGGCGCGGCCGAGCCGAGCTTCGATGGCCGCTTTGCTTCTTACCTGGCCTTGGTTCATCCGGACGATCGCGCGCGCGCGAAGGAGAGCGTCGAGGCCTGTGTGAGTGGGGAAACCGCTGAGGTCGCGTTCGAGCACCGCGTACTCGGCCGGGACGGGACGTTGCGCTGGGTCGAGCACCGGGGGCGAGTCATTCGCGACGCCGCGGGCAAGGCGCTGCGCATGGCGGGCACCAGCATGGACACCACCCGCCGTCACGAGCTCGAAGAGCAGCTCTTGCATAGCCAGCGTATGGAAGCCACGGGTCGCCTTGCCGGTGGAATCGCTCATGATTTCAACAATTTACTCACAGTGATCATGAGCTACAGCGAGCTCGGGCGCTTTGCGCTCGAAGCCACCCACCCGTCGTTCGAGGCGCTGGAGCAGATCAACGTCGCCGCCCAGCGGGCGGCCGCGCTGACGCGCCAATTGCTGATCTTCGCCCGCAAAGAAGTAGTCGAGCCGAAGGTGATCGACGTCAATCAGCTGGTGCAGAACGTGGCGAAGTTGCTGCACCGAGTCGTGGGAGAAGACGTGGTCCTCACCATCGAGCTGTTTCCCGGCAGCGCACCGGTGATGATGGACCCCGTCCAATGTGAACAACTGCTGATGAACTTAGCGGTCAACGCGCGCGACGCGATGCCGTCCGGCGGCTCGCTCGAGATCCGGACGGCGACCGAAGCGGCGACCATCCGAGTGAGCGTGCACGACACCGGCTTGGGCATGCCAAAAGCAGTGCAGGAGCGCGTGTTCGAGCCGTTTTTCACCACCAAAGACGCCGGCAAAGGGACTGGGCTCGGCCTGTCCACGTGCTTGGCCATCGTGCGCAATGCGGGCGGCACGATCGCCATCGAGAGCGAAGTCGGTCGGGGAACGACATTTCACGTCGCGTTGCCACGTGCGAAAACCGACGCCGAGCGGGACGGGCTCAACCGCTCGCCGTCGATGCCACGTGGCGACGAAACCGTGCTGTTGATCGAAGACGACGCCGTAGTGCGGCAACTCACGGCGCGCATCTTGCGCCGTCAGGGCTACAAGGTTCTGGTCGCGACGCAGGCTGACGAAGCCCTAGAACTGGCTGCGGATCACAGCACGCGCATCGATCTCTTCTTGTCGGACGTAGTGATGCCGGGCGAATCTGGTCCTTCCGTCATCGAACGTCTGTCCGCGGCGCGGCCGAGCACCAAGGTGTTGTTCGTGTCCGGCTACCCGGGCGACGACCTGTCACGTCGGGGTGTCGACGAGGGCAGCTTCCGCTTCCTGGCCAAACCCTATTCGAGCGAACAGCTCGCGCAACGCGTGCGCCAAGTGCTGGACGACTGACGCGACGGGCTCACTCGGCGGGCGTCTCGACCGGTTCCTGGACGATCGAAGTGCCAGGCAGGGCGTCGCCGACCACGACCGCCTTCGCTCCGATGCGGTTCGAGTTCAGCACGTGCGGGGGGGGCGTGTGCAGATCCCAGACCAACCCGACCCAAGAGAGCACGCAGAGCACGTAGTACGTGGGATCGATTTCCCACCAGAAAAAGCCCTGATTGACCGAGCGCTGGTAGTAGTGGTGGTTGTTGTGCCAGCCCTCACCCATGGTGATCAGAGCGAGCAGCAGGTGGTTCCGGCTGTTGTCGGTGGTCACGTAGCGCTGGGAGCCGAAAACGTGGGTCAGCGAGTTGATCGTGAACGTGCCGTGCCAGAGCAGCGTGGTCGACACGAAGAAGCCCCAGAACAGCGCCCAGCTACCGCCGAGCAGGTACAGGCCGGTGGCGTAGGCAATCGGCACCAGGACGTGAAAGCGATCCAAAAAGCGTAGCTCGGGGAAGCGCGCCAGATCTTTCACCTTCGACAAGTCCGTCTCGTCGTATTGGCGCGAGACAATCCAGCCCACGTGACTCCACCAAAAGCCATCGTGCAGGACCGAGTGCACGTCGTTGGGCTGGTCGGAGTTGCGGTGATGGGTGCGATGATGCGACGCCCACCAAAGCACGCCTTTCTGCACGCTGGTCATGGCCAGAAGCGCCAGGATGAACTGGAACGCGCGGCTCGTGCGGTAAGTGCGATGCGAAAAATAGCGGTGATAGGCGCCGGTCACGCCGAACATGCGGACGTAGTAGAGGGCGATCGCCAAGAGCGCCCCGGACCAAGACCAGCCGAACCAAAAGATGCCGACCACGGCCGCTATCTGGATGGCAAAGAAGGGAGAAGCTTTGAGCCAGGCAATGCTGCGCGCGTTGCTCGTGGCCGCCAACGTCGACATGAGCTTCAAGTTAGCGCTCTCCAGGTCAGGAGCGGGTCATGTCACGGTCACGACTGCTCCGCTCGACGTGTCACTCCGGGCCGTGGGCCGTTCCAGTTCGAGACAAATGCCTCGAATCACGCTGATTGGTGCGAGAGCTACGGACCGTACCCTCCGCGTTCGGCTGCGCTGAGCGTTCCGCCGTTGGAGGCGATCACGCGTTGGTACCAGTGCGCCGAATCTTTCAAGATCCGCTTTTGCGTCGGGTAATCGCAGAAAATCAAGCCGAAGCGATGTTTATAGCCGTGCGCCCATTCGAAATTGTCGATGAAGGACCAATGGAAATAGGCCTCAATCGGTACGCCGTCCGCCAGCGCGCGACGCAGCTCCACCAAATGCCGGTCCATGAAATCGATCCGCGCGGAGTCGTGAACCTGGCCGTCGAGGGATGGCCAATCCCGCGAGGAGAGACCATTTTCGGTGATCACGATCGGCTTCTTGTATCGCTCCCAGAACAAGCGCGGCCCCCAATACATCGCTTCCGGGGTCACCAGCCATTCGAAGGCCGTGATCGGATAACCCACGGGGGTTGCAAAGGTCTCGGGGCCCGCTGCACCGGCCCGCACGTATTGCCCTTGGTAGATGTTGATCCCGCAAAAATCCACAGGCTGACTGATCAACTCCAGATCACCGGCGAGCAGGCGCGGGACCTGATCGCCGAAAAAACGTAGTCCTTCTTCGGGGTACTGACCGAGAAAGACGGGGTCCATCCACCAACTGTTGGTCCACGCGGTCTCGGCGTTCACGGCGAAGGCGGCCGTGCGTGCCGCCGCGAGATCGGCCGCGCTGTCGGTCACCGGGATCTTCGACAGGCCAACCGGCGCAAAGCCGATCCGAGCAGGTTTCGTGCTGGCCGCGCGGATGGCCTGAACCGAGCGACCGTGCGCAAGTAAGGCGTGGTGGCCCGCGAGCAGCACTTCCGCAAAACGCAGCCGATCCCCCGGCGCGTGCCGCCCCTCGTGATGGCCCGCACCGATGAAGACCTGAGGCTCGTTGAGCGTCATCCAATTTTGCACGCGATCGGACAACTTGCGCGCCACGACGTCCGCGAATTCGCCGAACCACTCGACGGTGTCGCGGTTCAACCAACCACCGCGATGGTAGAGCGCGAGCGGATAGTCCCAATGAAACAGCGTGACCCAAGGCACGATGCCCGCGGCCAACAGCTCGTCAATCAGTCGATCGTAAAAATCCAAGCCGCGCTCGCTCACGCGCCCTACTCCATCCGGGATCACCCGCGGCCAGGAAACGCTGAGCCGATACGCCCCGAGCCCGATCTGCTTCATCAGCGCGACGTCTTCGCGGTAACGGAGGAAGTGATCACAAGCGACCTCACCACTTTGGCCGTTCCAAATCGTGCCCGGCTTTTTGCAGTACATGTCCCAGGTGGACAGGCCCTTGTCGTCTGCATAGGCCGCGCCCTCGATTTGGTACGACGCGGCCGCCGCGCCCCACACGAAATTAGCAGGAAAGGTCCGACTCATTGCCGCTGACTCTTGCCTCAGTAGCCCGCCAATTGCCAGCGACAAGCGGCGCGGCCAGCACGGATTCGAACAAGTAAAGGCGCCTTTGTCAGCGGGCGCCCGCTCCACCTCAGCCGCTCAGCAGCTTGCGAATCCCGCTGAGTAAAGTCTCTGGCGTAAAAGGTTTGGGCACGAGTGAGACGTCGCGGTCGAGCTCTCCGAGTCCGGTCAGCACGTCGCCCGTATATCCGGACATGAAGAGCACCCGGAGACGGGGGTAGATTTCCAACAACGCGTCGCGCAACGCCCGCCCGTTCATGCCGGGCATCACCACGTCGCTCAGCAGCAGATCGATGCGGCCCTTCTCCTCCCGTGCGAGTTCGAGCGCCGCCACCCCGTCTTCGGCGACCAACACGCGGTAGCCATTGCGTTCGAGCACGCTCTTGACCAGCGTGCGCACGCTCGGGTCGTCTTCCGCAACCAGTACGGTCTCACCGCGTCCCGGCAGAGCGCCGATGTTCGACGTCAAAGGTGGCACGCTCTCTTTCGTGCACGGAAAGTAGACGCGGAAGGTCGCGCCTTGCCCCGCCGAGCTGGTGACGGAGATCGCGCCGTGGTGCTGCTTGACGATGCCATACACCGTCGCCAGCCCGAGCCCCGTGCCTTTGCCGCGTTCCTTGGTCGTGAAAAAGGGTTCGAACAGGCGTGCCCGCGTTTCGTCGTCGATCCCGTGACCAGTGTCGGCTACGCACAACACGCCATACGAACCCGCTTCGAGCTCCAACTCCGCATCGGGTTCAACGCTCTGCACGTGCGCAACACTGACCGCCAAGCGACCGCCCGTCTTGCTCATGGCGTCCTGCGCGTTGACGACCAAGTTGAGCACCACTTGCTGAAGCTGCGTGGCGTCCGCGCGGATCACCACCCGCTTTTCCGGCAAATCGAGCACGAGCTCGATCGATTCCGGGATCATGGCCCGCAAAATCTTCTCGATGCGACGAACTTGTTCACTCAAATCCAGCGGGCGGACTTCGAGCGCTTGCTTACGACCAAACGCCAACAGCTGGCGCACCAGCTGGCGTGCACCCTCCGCAGCCTCCAAGACGACCGCCAAATCGCTGTAAATCGGGTCACCCGCGGGCAGGCTGCTCCGCACGAGCTCGGTGTAGCCGATGATCGGCGTGAGCAGGTTGTTGAAATCGTGGGCCACGCCGCCAGCGAGATGCCCGATGGCTTCCATCTTGCGAGCTTGGGTGAGGTGCTCTTCGAGTTCGGCGCGCTCGTTCTCGGCGCGCACGCGGTCCGAAACATCACGCGCGTTCACGATCACACCGTCCACGCCGCGCACGTCGAAGGCAGGGCGCCCCACCAGCTCCACATGACGCTCTTTTCCGTCGCGATGAAGCACGCGCACCTGCTCGAAGACCGGTCTATCTTCGGCGATGGCCTCGGTAAAGCGGGCGCGGGAAGGCCCGACGTCGGCCGGCACCAGCCAATCGAAGCAATCTTCGCCGATCACGGTCTCCGCGCTGCGGCCGATCAACCGCTCCAGGGACGGGCTCGCGTACAATACGCGGGCATCGCGATCGATGACCAAGATCACGTCCAGCGCATTCTCGACGAAGGCACGCACCCGCTCCTCGCTCTCGCGCGCCGCGCTTTCCGCGCGGGTTCGATCGCCGATTTCGACCAGTAGACCGTCCAGGGTCTCCCGAACCTGGCCCGTCATCAGATTGAAGGCCCGAGCCAACGCCTGAACCTCGCGCGGACCGGAGACCTTTGCGTGCGTCTCGAGATCACCGCGCGCCACGCGTTCGGCGCTCTCGGTCAGCCGCAAAATCGGCGCTGCCACGCGGGTGCCGAAAAAGACGGCCGCGAGTACGGCGCACGCGGCGACGCCCAGGGCAACCAAGCCCGCGCTCACCAGCTGCTCCTGGACGGGTGCCATGAACGCCGCGCTCGGGCGCACCACTGCGACCCGCCAAGGCTTGCGCTGGAGCTTGCTGCCGGCCACCTTTTGCTCGCGGCCGCCGCCGTGCGCCTCTAGGTTCAAGTGAGTCGTAAACATCGGCATGCGGCCGAGATCGCGCAGCCCGCGCGCCAGCTCCGGGGAGTCGAGCGCGACGCTGCGACCGACGCTGTGCGGCTCCAAACCATGCGCGAGATATCGCCCGGGTTGATCGACCAGCGTCAGAAACGCGCCTGCCCCGAGCAGCCCGGTATCGCGCGCCACGATCCGCTGCAAGATTTGCGCGTAATAGCGTAGGCGCAGCACACCGACGATTTGGAATTCGGCATCGCGCACGGCCGTGCTGAAGGTCAGCACCAGTCGCTTCGAGCCGGGCGCGATCGGCTCGATCTCCGACACGTGCGGTAAGCCATCGTGCACCGCGGTTTGGAAATAGCCGTACGCCGACTCATCGCCACCGAGGTTCGGGTGATTCGAATCGGCCACGTTGCGCCCTTGTCGATCGAGCAGCGCATACGAAGCGACGAAAATCGAGTCGCGCAGCGCGCCGCGTTCGAGCAGCTGCTCGATCTCCGCTTTCTCCGCGCTCTTGCCGCGCGCGTCGCTGGAAAGGGACAAAAAGCGCGCGAGCGCCGCGTCTTGTGCGTCGCTGCGCACGTTGTCCAAGCTCTTGCCGATGAAATCGTCGAGCGCATTTGCAGTCAGCTGCGCCGTAGAGGCGAGCAACCGCGCCTCGCGTTCGACCAGCACATTTTGGGTCACCCGCGTCTGGATCAAGGTGAGCACGACCAGCGAGCCGAGCGAAATGCCGAGCGCGAGAATGATCAGCCGTCCGCGGATCCCCATTCGATCTCCGAGCGGAGACTTCATTTCGCCGCCGGAAGAAAGTGTGAATCGAGCAAGAGGTCGAGATCGGGTGCGGCGCTGAGCGTGCCGCGACTCAAGAAATAGTCGACGAAGCGCTGGAGCACATGGCGGGCCGAGCGGTTGGTCGGACCCGATTCGAACAGCCGTCGCTCCTCCTCCAACGTAAACAAGCGGACCCCGGCGCGACTCATCGCGCTCGGCGCGGCCGCCAAGCGCTTCGCCAAAAGCGCGTCGTCCTCCTCGGGATGGGCCTGCCAATGCTCGGCGGCGCGAAACCAGGCGGCGACGAACTTGCGCACCGCCGCCGGACGCGAACGCAGTGTTTCACCCGAGAAAATGAAGCCGTCCAAAACCAGGCCGTCCGCTTCGTGGCTGGTGTAGAGCACCTTGGCGCCCAGCGCGCGCGCGCGCGAGGCGTAGGGCTCCCAGGTGTGCACCGCCGCCACCTCGCCCGATGCCAGGCGGTCGACTGCTTGCGAGGCATCGATGTTGACCACTTTCACGGCCGATGGTGGCACGCCATGCTGATCCAACATCTGACGCACGAGCACCTCACCGAAGCCGCCCAGGTTGGTGCCCACGGATCGCCCGCGAAGATCTTCGGGGATGTTGATCGGTGGTAGACCGAGCACCATGTCGGCACCGTCCGAAAGATCACTGAATAGAATGATGCGAGCGTCAGGGTTGGCCTCGACCACGTTGATGGTATCGCCCGAGGCGACACCGATCCCGTCCAGGCTGCCTGCCGCGAAGTCGACGAGGAGCTGGTCCGTGTCTTCCGGGATCGAGAGCTGGACCAGAACCTGCTCGGCATCGAAGTAACCGAGCTGCTCCGCGAGCAACGCCGGATAATAGCCCGCCCACAAGTCGACTCCGACTTGGAGGGCGGGTTCGCGATTGGCGGCCGAGGTCTCGGGCCGAGTGCATCCAACGATCAGCAGCGCGGCCAAGCCGAGCCCCGCTCCGTTTAGCCAAATCCGCGCCGGCACCCGCAAAGTAGAGCAAAGGCGCGGCGCGACTCCAAGTCAAACGCCGAGCGCTTGCATCTTGCGCGCAAATTTGGCGCGTGGCTCGGCATACGCGACAACGGCGCTCGGGCTACTTTCGACGCGACCGCTGGCGTCCGCCACGACGAAGCGTGCGTAGAGCTCTGCCCAAGACAAGCGGGTGCCCGCTTGGGCCGCCCGTAAAGCCGCGCCCAGCGCCGCCGAGTTCGAGACCGACAAGGTTTCGATGCGCGCATCGAATACGTCGGCCAGTACCTGCAAAATGCCGCGGTTCTTCGAGGCGCCACCGGTGACGCGCACGCTGCGCGGTCGCTCACCAATCCAATCGGAATGGCGCTGCATGGACAACGCCTGTGCTTCGACGATCGCACGCGCGTTGGCCGGAGGATCCTGAAACGCGCGAAACGCTTCGGTGCCCTCGAGCTCCAGCTTCGGCTCGAGCAGCTTGGGCGTCATCTCCGGGAAGAAGTAGGGCAACATCGAATTCCCCTCGTTGCCGGGTTTCGTCCGTTGCAGGATCGCCGCCTCGAAGGCCGGCCAAGACAAGCCCACGCGGCGCGCGACTTCTTCTCGGGCGAGTGAGCCGTTGGCAAAACCAATCAGGCACATGAAGCCACCCGCCGGATTGCCGAACACGTGCCCGTAGCCCCGTGGATCGGTGCGAGGCTCGCGCATCGCGGCAAACACCGTATCGCTCGTACCCAGGCTGATCACGGCGGTTCCCGGCTCCGTCGCGCCCATGCCAACCAAGCTGCTCGGATTGTCGCCAGTGAAGGCGATCACGGGCGTGCCCGGAGCAAAGCCGAAGCGCTTCACGAAGTAGGGCTCCAGTTCACCCACGCGCGTGGCCGAGGGCACCGCGGGGAGCAGCTTCTGCGCCAGATTCGGCGCCGTGGCGGCGAGCAGCGCCGGACTCCAGGCGCCGCTTTGCAGGTCGAGCAGGTTCATGCCGGCCCCGTCGCCGAAATCGATGGGCGCGGACTGACCGGTCAAGATCGAGGCGATGAACGCGCTGACCAGAGTTACCTCGGCCGTTTTTGCGTAAGCCTCCGGCTCGGTTTTCCAAAATTTGCGAATCTGTGGCCCGGTAAAGCGCTCGATCGCACGCGATCCGGTGACGCCGACGACCACCGAGTCGCCGCCCACCGCGGCCGCGATTTCGCCACATTCGGCGGTCGTCGAGCTATCGAGCCAGATCGGCGAGCTGGCACGGCTGAGCAAGGGGCGGACCTGATCGACCAGCGGGGTGGCGCTCGACCAAGCCGGCGCGTCGCTGATGCGCGTATTCAAGTAGACCGAACCGTGCTGCTGGCCAGAACCACTGACGCCACGCACCGCTCCAAAATCGAACCCGCCCGCCTTCAACCGCGTGAACAGGAGCTCCAGCGCCGCGACCCAAAGCAAGGGATCGGCGTGCCTGAGCTGTGCGTCCGGGTTCGGCAGAAAACCGTGGGGCGAGCGGTATTCCGGCAAGTCCTGACCGAAATTCACGGCCTCTTGGAGCACCACCTGACCGGCATCGGTGTCGATCACCAATGCTGAAAGGCTCTGAGTGCTGGAATCCAATCCAAGGTAAAGTCCCATGGCCGAGCCTATATCAGAAGCGCCGCGCTTCCCGCGAGCGCAACCCACACCGAGACTCGACGCGCGCGATGCAAACTTCTCAGGGCGACGGAAAATGTCCGCGAGCGGGAGTCGTCACACGACGAAATGGCCGAATGTTTGTCGAGTGAAACCGGCGCGTTGAACAGCGCGCTTCCGCTCACGACGCAATCGAGCTAGGTCTAAGGCATGCCGTCTTTCGATTCCGCCCGGAATTGCCACATCGTGCGTATCGTCTACGACGGGCCGGGCATCGCTGGAAAAACCACGAATCTTCAGCGGATTTGCGACGTGATCCCGAGCTCCCGGCGGAGCGAGATGTATACCCCGGCCGAGCTCAAGGGCCGCACGATGTTTTTCGATTGGCTCGAGATCGACGGTCCGGCCCAGGGTGGGCAAGCCCTGAAGTTTCAGCTGATCACCGTTCCTGGACAGGTCGAACGGTCGTATCGCCGCAAACCACTGATCGAAATGGCCGACGTGGTGACGTTCGTTTGTGATTCGAGCCCCGCGGCCATCCCGGACACGATGCGAACTTTCTCCCGGCTGCGCGCCCTGATGCGCCGCCGCAAGGAGAAGCTGCCTCTGGTCGTACAGGCCAACAAGCAAGACGTCGAAGGCGCGTTCACGCCGGACAAGCTGCGCAAGCGTCTCAAGCTGGACGTGACCGTGCCCGTGTTGGGCGCCACCGCGGTCAACGGTGGAGGGGTCAAAGAGACCCTTTTGACCGCGATCCGCGCCGGTGTGCACACGCTGCGCGACTCGCGCATCACGCCACTGGCCAAAGCGTTCGCCAACGCCGACGCGCTGTTCGACCACGTGCTGACCTTCGAAGATACGCCCAATACGGACGAAGTGGTCGACGCTGAGGAGCTGCACATCGCGGCCGAAGACATGGACGTCGATAGCGCCGCTGCTGCGGCCCAGCTGCAAGCCGCGTCACTCGACGACCTCGAAGCCCGCGCCCGCCGCGCCGCGAATCGCAACCGCTCACAGTCCACCAGCAAGTAGCGTGAAGGCGCACGGCGCCGCGTTCCTAGCGTTGCTCTTGGCGACGAGCGCCACGGCACACGGCGCGCCGAGGCGTCGCCATTTCGAACCCGACGATCTCGAGCTCGAGGAGCCGGGCATTCTCGACCTCGATCTGCAGGTTGGGCCAGTGCTCGGCAATTCAGCCAGCGGCAACCACGTGCTGCTGCCGGACTTCGAGATCGGCCTGGGACTTTCGCGCAACGTGGAACTCGACGTCAGCGGAACGTTCACGCTCGACCGAGAAAACGGCCAGCGCCACGTCACCGGCGATTCGCTGTGGATCGCCACCAAGCTCGGCTTGCTCGACATGCGGGACGCCCAAGGCAACGCCTGGGCGTTCGGCATCGAGCTCGGGCCCCGCGTGCCCACACTCGACGCCGCGGGGGTCGGCTACGGCGCGCTCGGTTTGCTCGGTTTCACGCGCCGCGGCCTCACGCTAGTGCTCAACGGGGGCAGCTTCATCGACCCTGGCGCAAGCCTGAGCGAAGAGCACCCGACGAGCCTCGTCTTCGGCTTGGATCTGAACGCCGAGCTCGACCAGCAGGGCCAATGGTCGCTGCAATCTGAGCTCGGCGTTGCGCACTATCTGAGCTCGGATCCCGACGAGCTCGCATTCACGGTCGGCGCAACGTATGCAGTGAACCGACGGCTCGACGTCTCGTTGACGGCGCTGAGCGGATTTTTGGCCAACACCGATCACGCCGGGCTGCTACTCGGCGTGTCCCCGCAGTGCGGGCTGTGGTGAAGTCAGGCCAAATCGAACAACAGCACTTCCGAGTCGCTCACGCCGCTCAATTCGAGCGCAGCTTCGTCGCTCGCCTGCACGGCGTCGCCCGCCGAGAGCTCCTGGCCATTGACGAGCACCTGGCCACGCGCCACGTGCAGCCAAGCGTGGCGTCCGGGCGCGAGCTCGTACTTCTCCGTTTCGCCCGCGCCAAAGGTACCCGCGAGCAGCTTCACGTCTTGGTGCACGAGCACCTGGCCATCAGCGCCGGAGTGCGAAGCGACCACGCGCAGCTTGCCCTTCAGCTCTGGCTTCGGGAAATTCTTCTGCTCGTAGCCGGGCTCCAGATTGCGCGCCTCGGGCAGCACCCAGATCTGCAAGAAGTGCACGGGCTCGGTCTTCGAGGCGTTGAACTCACTGTGACCCACGCCGGTGCCGGCCGTCATCCGTTGCACGTCACCCGATTTCATGACCGAACCGTTGCCCATCGAATCGCGGTGCTCGAGGGCCCCGTCGAGCACGTAGGTCAAGATCTCCATGTCTCGGTGCGAGTGCGTCGGAAAGCCCTTGCCGGGTGCGACGCGATCTTCATTAATCACGCGTAGGGCCCGAAACCCCATGTGCTTCGGATCGCAATAGTCCCCGAACGAAAAGGTGTGCCAGGAATCCAGCCAGCCACCGTGCTGGGCGTGTCCACGATCTTGTGCTTTTCTGAGAGTGATCATCGATACCTCCGAGGAACAGGCAACGGCAGGCAACGTAAGCCTCCGCCGCAGATGGCGAAAGGTCCCCGCCAACAACAGACCGTTGTGGGCCCGCAACACCGCCTCGTTTCGCGAACCGGGCAAAAACCTGGGCCAAAGCGCGGCACACAACCGCTGCCCAGATTGATTGATCTGGCCCGGGCCCGGGCTATCATCTCGCCCAAGGAGCTCTTCTTTGACTCATTCGGTTTCGGTCCTGATCCTCCCCGGCCTTGGGAACTCTGGGCCTGAACATTGGCAAACACACTGGCAATCCGAACACGGCTACCAGCGCGTCGAGCAGGCCAATTGGGATCAGCCGAACTTGGCCGATTGGCTCGCCAACCTACGAGCAGCGGTGAGCAAAGCCAGCGGCGGCGTGGTGCTGGTGGCGCACAGCTTGGCTTGTTCCTTGGTCGCACACTACGCAAAAGCCCACCCGGAACGGGTGCTGGGCGCATTCTTGGTTTCACCCGCCGACGTAGAGTCCAAGCGCTGCACGCCCGACGAAGTGCGTTGCTTCTCGCCCATGCCGCTTGCTCCCCTGCCCTTCCCCGCCCACGTCGTGGCCAGCTCGGACGACCCCTTCGTCGACTTCGCGCGCGCTGAGTTTTTTGCCACGAGTTGGGGCGCCGGCTTCACCGACATCGGTCGCTGCGGTCACATCAACGCCAACTCTGGGCTCGGTGCTTGGCCTGAAGGCCACGCGCAATTCCGAGCCTGTTTGGCCAACTGGGCGCTCGGCTAGCTCACGTTTCACCGAACCGAGCTCACTTCACTTCGGGACGACGATCACACTGCACACGCCACCGAGGCAATCGGTCAGATTGCCGTTGCAGCATTCGCTGGCCGATTGGCACGCTTCGCCGACACCCACACAAGACAACGACGTCTTGTCGACGCACTGGCCATCGACACAGAACCCCGAACAGCACTCGAAGCCCGCGCTGCAGGCGGGCCCCTTCTCGGGCGGCTTGGCGGTCTCGATGCACTTCGCGAGCGCCCAGAAGCCGCGCATGTTGGGCGTCTCGTCGTTTTGGCCTTCGACGTAGAACGCGGGGTGACTCGGATCGACCTTGCCGAGTTTTTGATCGACCGCGGCGACCCACAGCCTGCGTTTCCCGTTGATCACCGGACCCGTGAGCGCATTGCCCCAATCGCGCATGCTGGTGAAAACGACCCAATTGTAACCGCCGCGATTGATCGGGCAAAACGTCGGCTCACGTTGGCTGTGGTGATCGGCGACGAGCGGCGGATCATCGAGCTTGGCCATGCGGATCGGCGAACTGCTGCCGTTCGTCGCGCTGACCCAAAGCTCACCGCTGTCCGGGGTCGCATCGACGCAGCCGCTAGGGTTGCAGCCGGTCGAATCCTTGCCGCTGTGATACGAGATGTACTTGCCGTCCGGGCTGAACGTCGGATAGCCGAGCTGATCGTTACCAGGCGGCAAGCTGCTGGCCCGGACCACCTCGTGCACGGTTGTCCCGTCGAACTTGGCCTTTTTCTGGTCGAAGTCGAGATAGATGATGCGCTTCGACTCCGGCAGCACGTTGTCCCTACGATCACCGGCCGCCTCCACCAGCGCGAGCTTGGTCCCATCCGGCGAGAAGGACGGCATCATCACGCCGTAGTTCGGATCGGCCAATACCAAGTCGTCGAGCCCGCTGTCGGCAATCACTTCGCCGGTCGCGGTCTTCGCCAGCGAGATGTACTTGGACCCCGCCACCGGCGTCTCGCTCTGGCCGCCAAAGACGACGTACTTGCCGTCCGGCGTGAGCGCCGAATTGGCCCCGTACATCGTGGTCTGCTTGGTCAGGGTGGCGGGCTCCCCTACTTTCTCTGGCAGGGCGAAAGCGGCCCAAGCGCGGGTATTCGACCAATTGCTATAGGGAGCCACTGCGGGCGCCGTCAGCAAATCTTCGACCGAAGCCACCAGGGTACTGCCGTCCGCACTCACCGAGTGACAGCCCATACAGCGCCCTTCGTTCAGCGTCTCCGGCTGCGCGCCCGCCCCCGGATAAATGCGAGTGATGTTGCCCTTGCGCGTCGCATCGTCATTCGGATCGGATTGCGAAGCGGTCCAATAATAAATTGCCCCGCGCAAGCTCTCCGACGCGATCGTAAAGCTCTCGATCGCCGACGCATAGGCCTTCGACTCGGTCTCGTCCCAGCGTGAAACGCGGAGCGTCAGCGGATCCCCCGTGTTCGACGCGGTCACGCGATCCCACGCGTCTTGAGGCACGCGCACGCGTGCGGGCGCTTTCACGGTCGTGTAATAGTCGTACACGTAGCCCGCCTCTTCGAGGTGCACTCGATACACGTCCCCCGACGCATTGGGCGCCGCCCACATGATCTGCGGGGAGCGCAAGCCGAGCGGAAAAACCGTCTGATCGTAGGGATAAAGCAGCGCATCCAGCGCCGGATCTGCTGGCAAATTGCCATCATCCAAGGCACGGCGGGCCGCCTTCGGAATCGTGCCATCTACGGTCGTCTCGGCAATCTTCACGACCAACTCCGCGGTCGCTTCGAGGCCGCCGTACACCGCGTGCAACTTACCGGTGCCCGCCACGGTGCCCGTCGCGGTGACCGATGCGGGTGGCCCAATCTCGAAGCTTGCCAGGTCCGGCCGATCGAACTCGAGCGACTCCGCAGTCACGTCGACCTTCGACTTGTCCTTCAGCGTCGCCTGGAGCGCGTAGCTCGCGGTGTTCGACGCGCCCGTATCACCCAAAGTGAGCGTGATGCTCGGCGGATCGAACTCCAGGGCGACGGCATCGACGACATGATCGCCGGGCCCCGGGCCATCTCCGCTATCGCCAGTGATGAGCATGCCCGTCGCCGCACTGCCGGCATTGGCGGTAGGCCCTCCGCCCGAGCTGTTCGCTCCGCCAAAATTGCCGGCCGGTGTGGTCACCGAGGGATTGCCACTGCAGGCCGCCGCAATCGCGGCGGCAGAGCAGAACGTTGCTAATTTCACTCGATCATCCAGCCGCGCCATTGGTCCGAGATTATGGCGCGAAGCGTGAATTTCACAACGACCGTTGCCGGCAGGACGATCGAGCCCGCGCGCGGATGCGCTCGTCAGCCAGGTTTTCTCCGCAAACGGTATCTTTCCGCGCAGGGGCAAAGCGGACCACTCGCCTTTGGTCCGACCAGCGTCTGGTTGGGCACGCCGGCACGGCCGTGAGTATCAACCTCGTGGGTAGCAAGTGAAGCCGAGGCAGCGTTCGTCGTTGGCTAGCCGCGCGGGCTCGTCAAGGTCGCGCGGGCATGACGCGGGCACGAGCCGCAACGCCCAAGCCCATCTGATATCGATTCCTGATTTCATGATACGATATCTGACGCGGGGCTGATCACTTTGCCGGGCTCCCCGCAATCGTCGACCCGCGACGCCGAAGGCTGTGCCGTCCTGGGCGACTCGCGTGACCATAAAAAAAAGCGGACGCCCACGGACGGTGCCTGCGCGCCAATTAGTGCTGGGCACGCAGGCGATGCCAGCCAGTGGCCAATCCCGACAGGCGCGTGGGTGGCGAAGAGTGAGTGCCGGCCCCGCGCCTCGCTTCGAACGTCGATCGATGCGCTGCCTCTCACTACGCATGAGCGGCGATCGCGCCTTCGATACCATTGGGGCATTTCGCAATGGCAGGTTCCGCCGCAGGCCACCCTGCAACACGCCCCCTCACAAATGATGACGCGTGTCTTTAGTGGCCAGCCAGTGATGCCGTTACTTTCAAGCGTCGCAATCGATGGGCGGATCGCTTGCGAGAGCGAGACGAATTCCCAATTTGGATCGAACGAGACGAGGAATCGATGAGGCGTGAAAGCGGCGAATACCGCCAGCCCCGCCGCCTACACGAGAACTGAATGATCAACTCTTCCCCATCGAAACACCTGTCCTCTGGTTCTGCACTCGGGCGCTACGAGCTGCTGCTTCCGATCGCAAAGGGCGGCATGGCGGAAGTGTGGGCCGCGCGCCTGCACGGGACCCGCGGATTTCAAAAGGTGGTCGCGATCAAGACCATTCTTCCTGGTGCCATCGACGATGCGCGCATGGAGGAGATGTTTTTGGTGGAGGCGGAGCTCGCCTCCAAGATCCACCACCCGAACGTGGTGGGGACGATCGATCTGGGTGAGCACGAAGGCGTCTTGTACCTGGTCATGGAGTGGGTGGACGGCGAGTCGCTCAACGTGCTGATGACCAAGGCGGCTAGCCAAGGCGGAGTGCCCTTGGCGATTGGCGTCAATCTGATCGGGCAAGCCTGTCAGGGTTTGTTCGCGGCGCACAATTTGCGGGATGACGAGGGCGCGCTGCTCGGCGTCGTGCATCGCGATGTCTCGCCACATAATTTACTGGTCACGTTTACGGGCACGGCCAAAGTCGTCGACTTCGGCATCGCCAAGGCCACGAGCCTCGCCTCATCGACCGAGGTGGGCGAGGTCAAGGGGAAGTTCGCGTACATGGCGCCGGAGCAAATCCGAGCGCAGCCGGTCGACGCGCGCACCGACCTGTTTGCGCTCGGGATCTTGCTCTACCAAATCACGACCGGAAGGCACCCGTTCCGCGGCGAGAATCCGGGCGAGACACTGCAAAACATTTGCGCCGAACGAGGCCCGACTCCACCGAGCGCGTTTCTGCCCGACTACCCGGCAGAGCTCGAAGCGGTCGTTCTCAAGGCGCTGGCGAAGAATCCCGATCAGCGCTTCTCCTCTGCCAACGAGATGCTGACGGCACTCGAGCGAGCGATGCCGGGGCCGCTCGAAGCCAGCTTCGAGGTGCAAGTCGCCGAATATTTGAAGCAACTGTTCGGTTCGCGCACGACCGAGCGGCGCACGGCCTTGCGCGTGGCTCAAGAGCGCGTCGATCAACAGCGAGCCGAGTCCTCATCGCAGATCAGCCTGGGTACTTTGCGTGCGATTGCCATCGATCGCACGGACGGTTCGAGTTCCTCGCAGACTCCGAGTCGCATCAGCTCGCCGCTTCTGAATCGGAACACGCCGACGCCAACGCCTGCACCGACGCCCAAAGGGCGCTCGAAGCAAGCTTTCGCCGCTCTTGCGGGAGCGCTGGCCGTGCTGGCGGGTGGGCTGATCCTGAAAATGCCGAGTGCCTCGAGTGGTCCCGCCAAGGTGGGGACTGGCGGCATGGTCCCGGTCGAAACGATCATGCTTCCGCCGTCGAAGGTCGCTCCGCCACCGGCGGCCTCAGAGGCTCGAGCCACGCCGATCGCGACGGCTTCGGCCGAAGCCGAGCGCGCCACGGACAGCGGGAAGAAGGCGCCTCGCGAGCACAAACCAGCGGCGCGCAGCGTGCGTGCCCTCGCAGCGAGCAGCGCGCCAGCCACGCCCTCGAACGCAAGCGCAGCGGCGGCAACCGCCGCCAACGGCACGCCAACCACGAGCACACCGACCGCTGCAGCGGCGGCCCCCGGTGTCAGCACCTCATCGAGCAATACCCTCGGTCGCGGAGCATTTGGCGGGCGCCACTAGGCGCGCGCCGGAGTTCGACCAACGGGTTCAACCTGAACGGGATCTCACATGTCATACACAAAAGCTCACTACCTTTCGGTGTTCGCTCCCAGTCTGCTCTTGGGCTTCATCGCGGCGCTTCAGCTCACCGGTTGTGGCGAATCACCAGCCGGCCTACCGAGCGCGGACGCGGGCGCGGGCGGCGCATCGGCGCATGGTGGCGCGAGTTCGCTGTCCGGCGGCGGGAGCGGCGAAGCCGGCGAGACGGGCGACTCGAGCCAGGCCGGTGAAGCCGGTGAAGCCACGGGCGGCTCCCAGGGCCAGCCGGAGGGCGGCAGCACCGCCATCGGCGGCAACACCGCCATCGGCGGCGTCACCGATGGCGGGGGCGGCACGACGTCGGGCGGTACGGGCGGTGCAGTGAGTGGTGGCGATGGCGGCGGAGTGATCACCGCTGGCAGTGGCGGTCAGGGTGGAACGCTGTTGGAAGTCGTCATCCCCCCCGTATGTCCTTTTCATAGCAATCCACCCCCGGACACGGGCGCTGGCGGGAGCGCTGGAACGGGTGGAACGGGCGGAGCGGGCGGAACGGGGGGTGTTGGTGGAGCCGTGGGAACGGGTGGGAGCGGTGGCGCTGCTGGCCCTGCCCTCACCGTGACGCTCCAGGTCAGTCCATTCGTTGGCACCTACCTCGCGGATGCAACGGGCCGGACGCTCTACACGTACGGCAACGATCTGCCCGGTGACTGCCACACGCCGCCGGTGTCGAATTGCGTGACCGATTGCTTGATCAGCTGGCCCATTTTCCCTGCTGGCGCGCGCGTGCTCGCTGCGGGGCTCGATGACGCGGCGTTCGGCGCGATCCACCGCGACGACGGCACTTGGCAAACGACCTACTACGGTTGGCCGATTTATTACTACAAGACCGATCTCTTGCTCGGCCAGGTTGCCGGACAGGGCAAAGCCAAAACCTGGCACATCGTGGAGAAGAAGCCGCCAGGCGTCTTCATCATGAAGCCGGGCAGCTTCAAGTACCTGGCCGATTCTGCCGGCCACACGCTGTATGTCTCGGCCGCCGACCAAGCAGGAACTGCTCTGACCGATCCCGTCAGCAATTGCTCGGGCAGCTGCCTCTCGACGTTCGAGCCGTTTCACGAGACCAACTTCTCGGTCGTCAGCTCGCTATTGAATGCCGATTTCGGCTCGTTCGTGCGACCGGGCAAGAACAGCATTCAAGTCGCCTACAAGGGCATGCCGCTGTACCGCGCGGCCACCGACCTCAAGTCTGGGGACATGAACGGCACTGCGGTGAGCGGCTTCACGGCGGCGGTGCCATGAACACGGCAGCCCGATTCGCGAATCTGGGCTGCGTCGCCAGCTTGACGATTCTGTGCTGCGTGCGACCGGCAGCGGCGGAGGTCACGGCCGGGCAGCGCGCGACAGCGGAAGCGCTGTTTCAACAGGCAGCAGAGCTCATGGAGCAGAAGAAATTCGACCAAGCTTGCGAACAATTCGCGGCCAGCCAAGAGCTCGATCCAGCGCTGGGCACGACGCTCTACCTCGCTGATTGCTACGAGCAGCTGGGCAAGACGGCCAGCGCGTGGGCGCTCTTCCAGGAAGCGGCGGATGGTGCGCGACGGGCGCAGCAGGCCGATCGCGAACAGATCGCCAATGAGCGCGCGGCCAGCCTCAAGGTTCGGCTCTCGAAACTCGAGCTGCGGGTCTCTCCCCAGCACCGCGTCCCAGGGCTCGAGCTTCGGCTCAATGATACACCCGTGCCCAGCGCGTCTTGGAATGGGCCGCTGCCCGTCGATCCGGGGCCGACGCGCGTCGAGGCGCGCGCTCCCGGCAAGAAGCCGTGGTCCGTCCAGGTGAAAATCGCGGATGGGCCGTCGACCCAAGTGGTGGAAGTGGGCCAGCTCGTCGACGCGCCGCAGCCGGTTTCGAGCGCGCTCGACGAAAAGCTCACCGCGCGAGATCCGGGCGCGACACAGCGCACGGTCGGCTACGTCGTCGGCGCGGTGGGCGTGGTGGGGCTCGCCCTGGGCGGCTACTTCGGCTACCGCGCGATGTCCTTGAACAAGGACTCGAAGGGCGAGTGCCGCGCGGACGATCCCAATGCTTGCACCAATGAAGGTGCCGCTACCCGCCAGGATGCGCACACGGCGGCAACGCTGTCGACCATCACCAGCATCAGCGGTGGCGTGCTGCTCGGCACCGGCTTGACGGTGGTGTTCACCGCGCCGAGCGCGGCCCCGAGTCGAGCGGGCAGCGGGCTGCCCGCTCAGGCGGCTTTGCCGGCCTTTGGTCTGCAATTGCGAGGTGCGTGGTGAGTCGGTTTCGACAGCCGGTCCTGCTCGGCGCGTGCGCTCTGCTGACGCTCAGCGCTGCCTGCACCCAAATCTTGGGTATCCAAGAAGCGTGGGTCGATCCGGCCTTGAACGGCGGCGGGGGTACGGGCTCCTCGCTTGGCGGCGCGGGCTCGCAACCTGACGCTGGCGGGCAAAGTTCGGGTGGCGCGGGCGGCCTCGCAGGTGGTCACAATCACTCCGGCGGCGACACGCAGCAAGCCGGCGCGGGTGCGGTCATGGCGGGCGCAGGCAGCGACGTGGCGGTGACGGCCGGCACGGGCGGCGGCGACACGCCGGAGCCACCCAGCACTTGTCAGAGCTACTGCGAGGCGGTAATCGCGAACTGCACCGGCAAATACGAGCAATACCGGACGCTCGGGCAATGCCTCGAAGTCTGTAAGCGATTGCCCGCCGGCACCCCCGGCGACGAAAACGTGAACACGGTCGAGTGCCGGATCCGCCAAGCCCGCTTCGCAGAGAGCGAGGCGTTCCACTACTGTAAGTCCGCGGGCCCTCTGGGCGCCGGGAAATGCGGGTCCAACTGCGAATCTTATTGTTCGCTGATGGACGCCACATGCACCAAGGTTTCCACCGCGGGCAACGTCGAGCTCAGCTACTTCGACGACACCCAAGCTTGCTTGAGCAACTGCGCCGCAATTCCGGACGATCCGGCTGGGCCTGTCCAATATTCGTCTTCGGCGACCATCGAACCCTCCAGCCTCGTCGGCAACAACATCTATTGCCGGACTTACCACGTCACGGCCGGCATCGAGCAAGACGCGGCCACTGAACATTGCCCGCATGCCATGGGCGGGGATCCGTGCATCGCGCAATGAGCGCGCGTATCCCAGATGCTGATTGGACTCGCACTGTTGGCCGTGGGCGCAGCGCTGCTGGGCTACGTGGTGATATCGCGCCAGCCGACGCCCGCACCCGTTCGGCCGAAGTCCTTGGCTCCTCGCTCGCGCAGTGCCCCGCCCGAAGCGAGCGTCGATGAGCTCACCGATCCGAACGACGCGCTGGTCTTGCGCGTCCATTCGAACCTGAGCGACGCCGTGCTCCCGGTCCTCACGGACGACGTTGCCTTGCTCGAGCCGTCGATCGAGTCGATGGCGCCACGCCTGGCTCCGAAGCTGGTGGTTGCTTACGAAGAAGAAGCCGACGAAGACGAACAGACCTCACCGCAGGCGCGAATGCTGGTCTCCGCAGCGGGCGACACGGATCGCGGACAGCACCGCAAAGCGAACGACGATAGCCTGCTCGTCTTGCCGGATCATTGCCTGTACGCGGTCGCCGACGGCATGGGCGGCTACGCGGGTGGCAGCGTTGCGAGTTCGCTAGCCGTCGAGGCCATGAGGCTCGCGTTCGAGCAAGAGGCCTTCGACGCCGCACTGCGCACGGCTGTCGCCGTTCCTCGACGCGGCAGTGAATTGGCGCAATCGATGGTGCAAGCGCATCGCGCCGTGTTCAGCGCGGCGCGCGCGAACCCGAAATATTGCAAGATGGGCACGACGCTCGTCGCCACCCGCTTTTCACCGAACAAGCAACGAGTGTACATCGGGCACGTGGGCGATAGCCGTTGCTACCGTTTCCGTCGCGGCAATTTGCGCCAACTCACGACTGACCAAACGATGGGCACGGTCGGGCTGATGGGTCCGCACGCAGACGATCTGCTGCAAGCCATCGGCGTCACGGTTGATTTGTCGATCGATCTGATCGTCGATAAGCCAAAGTCAGGCGATATCTACCTGCTCTGTTCGGACGGCTTGAACAAGATGGTCAGTGATCACCAAATCCAACGAGTCCTGGCCACCCAGCGCGATCTGGAAGCGGCCGTCTACGGGCTAATCGAGCTGGCCAATGACGCCGGAGGCCGCGACAACGTGACGGTGATTTTGGTCAAGGTCGTCGACCGCGCGATTCACGAGATCGCGACCATCCCCAGCCCGCCACCGGAAGCCAAGGGCTGGAGCAAACAACCGCACGTCGCGCCTACGGATACCTGCGGTTCGGACGATGCGACGGTGATCGGTCAACTGCCGCCAGAGCTGGCCGCCCTGCAGCGCGAGCCCACGACGGCCAAGCTGCGTCACTGACAGCGATTTCCGCCAGGGCCAGACAGCAACACGGCTTACTCCCGATCTCGATTTGCCGTTAGCACGCGAGTCGCACGGAAAACCCGTATGACAAGCAAACAGCGCTAGCGGTTACCGCCAGTCGCAAAAACGAGACCTGGAGTCAGATATTGAACTCACGAAGCACAAAAGTGATCCGAGCATGTGTTTGTATTGGAAACTTGCTGTTGGCGGCCGGTTGCTCGAGCACGAGCGACTCAGCCGAAGAGAGCCCGAATTCGCAAGCGCAGGCGATCAAAGTCACGACGATCGACGTACGTCGCTCACTGGCGGTCACGGAGCAGACGATCTTGTCGCGCTTTTCGTTGCAACGTGTGCTCGCTCAGTTGGCGGCACAGAGTGGAGTGCCCGGGCTCACCGCGACCGCCTTGTTCCAGCAGTGGTGGGACACGCAAAATCCCGCGCCGGGTCTGTACCCTGGACCACACTGTGACGACACCTCGACCCCGCCAATTGGCAGCACGAACAACGGCTACCCGTATCTCTGTCGGAATGGCGCAGAGGGGGCTCAGGCCAGCTGCGACCCGTTCGCCGCTGGTAGCCCGTGCGCGTATACCCCGATCGGCCTATTCAACCGCTATGACCAAGCTCCCGAAAATGGTGCGCATTGTGGCGAATACCGCATCGTATACGCCAAAACGTCCGGCATTGCGTCGACCAGCGACCGCAATCTTCTGATCTTCGAAGCCGCTCTTGCCAATCCGCATCCGCAGCAAGGCTTGAAGGGCTGCCAGCAAATCATCGAAACTTGGGCGAAGCTGACGCCCGAGAACGACATTCAGGCGCGTGCAACCGCGTTGGATAACTTCTACTTCGCGGGCCAAGGCGCGGTGGGGCCCGTGGTTTCGATCGGCAACTTCGGCGACAACGCGCTCGGCGCAGGCCAAATCCGCACCAACCAATTTTCGAACACCACGACGGGTTGGTCGCTGCGTGAGTTCAAGTTGTACCGAACCTGCTCCGGGAGCGCGTGCAGCAGCTTGCGTTTCGTGCCGGTCACCGACAAGAACAATAGCTTCGGTCCGCTCTTCGACTCGAGCTCGACCTGGAGCACCGCTGCCGCCTTCCGGGGCTTCTTCCCCACCCAGGTTTCGAATCTGAATGCGGGCAGCGTGCCCGGCCTCGACATCAGCACACCCGATGCCTTCAATACCGCCCAGAGCCAAGCTTCCGGCGCGAGCGCCGCGGAAATGCGCTACTCGGTTCAGTTCGGAACGGGCGAAAGCACACTACGAACCAGTCTCCAGGCTCAGCTCACGACACTCGGGAGCACGTTGACTCCGGATGACATCGTTGCGCGTGCACAGGCCCTCTCGTGCGCGGGTTGCCATCGCTTGAGCAACAACGCGGTCTTGGGCGGCGGTCTGACTTGGCCGGCCTCGCTCGGCTTCACACACGTGACCGAGCGGGTCACCGAGGTGGTCTCAGGCGAGACTCGATTCGTCCTCTCGGACGCGCTCTTGAATCAATTCTTACCCGCCCGAAAGGCGATCTTCGAGGATTTCCTGAACGATCGGCCGCGTCCGTCCAAGGGCCCCACTCACCCACTGAGTGGCTCGAACTCCCACGGTTGAGCGCGGATACCTACACGCAGGGCGCCACGGCTGGCCATCCCCGCGCCATCACTCTTGGGTTAGTCTGACCCGATGCAGCCAGCGCCCCTGCCCCGCCATCCGTCGCCTTTCATCGACCCACAGTTTGGCCCCGCCGTGTCCGAGTCCAGGGTCGGGGGCAAGAAATATTGGACCGTCGTGGGCTTGCTCGCGATCCTCGGCCTGTGTGCGTTGGCGGGCTTCGTCGCCGCGCTGCTGGCAGAATCAGTCATCGGCGCGCTGCTGGTCGCGATCTTGATCTTGTTGCTCGTGTTGGCGGTGTGGGCGCTCTCGGGGACGCGGGTCATCGTGTACACACACGGGATCGAGCGCCGAGGGCGCTTCGGTAGCAAGCGCCTCGGCTGGGATCAGCTGCAATCCTACACGCTCAACATCGTCGATCCGGCGCATGCTGGCGCAGGCGCTGGCGGGGTGCTCGCCGTGTTGCTCATTCGGCTCCTCACCTCCAACGAGATCAAGCCTCAGTCCGTCGTATTGCGCGGTAAGAACAAGGAGAAGGTCACCATCCCCAATCAGCTGAAGGACTATGACGCGTTGCTCGCCTCACTGATTCCGTTCCTCACCGAGCGTCTCGCCGCGCAGGTTCACCAGGAGCTGAGCCGCGGCGTGCCGGTCAGCTTCGGCAAACGCCTCAGCCTCGATCCGCAAGCGGGCGTGGTCTATAGCGGCCTGTTGGGAGGCAAACAGAGCGCGGCGTTTCACGAGGTCGAGTCGCTGGTCTTCGAGCGTGCGCTGCTCGCCATCCGCAAGCACGGCCAGCCCAAAGCTTGGCAAACCGTGGCCATCGCCGCGATCCCCAACGTGGTGGTGCTGCAACGGATCGTCGCTCGAGCGAGCCCGCCGCGGCATGCGCCGCCGGAGAGCGAGAATTTCAGCTGGGCTCGCTGAGGCTCAGCCGAGCGTTCCCAAGCGCACGATCCCCGCTTCCAGATCGGTCGCGTTGGCACCGGCAGTGCTGATGCGCACGAACGCACCCGGACGTTCGGCTGCAAACCAGGGCGCCCCGGGAGTGAGCGAGACACCGGCCTGCGCGGCGCTGGCGACGAACGCGAGGTCGTCGCGGCCCGCCGGCAGCTCGAGCCACAGGCTAAAGCCGCCCTCCGGAATCCGCGCCAAGCGCGCCTGGGGCAAGTGGCGTCCCAGCGCGCGGATCGCGACATCACGGCGTTCACGCAGGGTTTGGCGCAGTTTCTGCACGTAATTGCGAAAGCCCGTGGCGTTGACGAGTTCGAGCGCGGTGTCTTGCAGAATGCCCGCGACGAAGAAGTCTTCGGTCGCGCGTAAGGTGCGCAGCCGGCCGAGCACCGGCCCCTTGGCGACGATTCCCGCGACGCGCAAACCGGGCGCGGTCGATTTGGTGAGCGAGCGAATGTAGACCACGCGATCGCCGCCTTGACGAAAGAGGGGCGCGGGCGGCGCGGCACCGAACGCCAAATCACGCGCGTAGTCGTCTTCGATCACGAACGCGCCCGCGCGCTCCGCCAAGCGCAGGACGTCTTTGCGCCGCTGTTCGGACAGTGTCACCCCCGAGGGATTCGAAAACGCAGGCTGCAAATACAGCGCGCGCGCGCCGGTCGAAGCAAAGGCAGCTTCGAGCAGATCGGCGCGGATCCCTTCGGCGTCGAGGGGCACTGGGATGGGCTTCAGCCCGAGCGAACGCGCGATGCTGAGCGCACCGAAATAGGTCGGTGATTCTAGCAAAATGGGACCCCCAAAGGGCACCAGCGTGCGAAACGTTGCGGCCAGCGCCGCTTGCCCGCCGGGCGCGAGCACCACGTCTTCGGCGCGCGCGTTGGCGCCGACGTCCCGCGCGAACCACAGCCTGAGCTCGGGGTGACCCTCGGCCGGCAAGCGATCCCAAGCGCGCGGATTGGCCGCCGCGCGGCGCGCCGCGCGGGCCAGCAGAGCCAGTGGCTGAAGCGAGACGTCCGTGTAGCCGCTACCCAAGACCAGCGTGCCTGGCACCGGCAATTCGAAGGCCGCATTGGCGATCGGATCGGTCGCGGGACCGAGCACGGTGAGTTGCCACGAAGAGTCCGCGCGCGGGCTCTCTTTCGAACGCTCAGCAACGTAGGTCCCGTCCCCCGGGCGGCTTTGCACCAGTCCCTCGCGCGCGAGTTGCGCCATCGCGCGATGCACGGTGACCGGACTCGCCGCGAACTCGGCGCTCAGTTCCCGCACCGACGGCAGTAGCGTGCCCGGCGCGAGGCGGGCGGCCCGCCGACGCAGCTCGCTGGCAATGCGCACGTCGGCTCTGATCGAAGTGGCAGCCGAGGCCTTGCCATTCCCGGAAATGCTGTTATCTATTTTCATGTCGGAACTGAGTAACGATACTCCCCGCTCGCCGGTAACGCTACGAACTCTTCTGAATTGGTTTTCTGGGCAATTCGCTGGCCTCGGCGCCGCGGGCGTCGGCGTCCTCTGTTTCAGTCTTACTGTACCGGCGACGCGCGCCGCGGTTCCGGAGCTGGGCGCGCTGCTGGTCGGCGCGGGCCGTTCGGTGATTGCGGGAGCGCTGGCTGTGTTGGTGCTTGCCGTTCGGCGCGAGCACTTGCCGGCGCGCGCCGATCTCAAGTCGCTCGCGCTCGTCGCGTTGGGCGTCGTCTTCGGCTTTCCGCTGTGTAGCGCGATCGCCCTGCGCAGCGTGCCCGCCGTGCACGCACTGGTGATCATCGGTTTGGTGCCAATGGCAACCGCGCTCTTGGCCGTGCTGCGCAATGGCGAAAGGCCTTCGCCCAAATTTTGGCTGGCGTCTTCGCTCGGTGCGGCATCGGTGTTTGCGTTTGGCTTCACGCAAGCTTCGCTGCACGTCGCCGTTGCCGACGGTTGGATGCTGGCCGCCGTGTTGAGCGCGGCCTTTGGCTACAGCGAAGGCGCGCGTCTCACTCCCAGGCTGGGCGGCTGGCGTGTGATCTCCTGGGCGCTGGTGCTGTCGTTGCCGCTCACGTCGAGCTTGTCGCTGTGGGCCGTTCGGACGCAGCCACTGCCCGCGGCGTTTTCCTGGCGCGCGGGCTTGGGCTTCGCCTACGTGGGCGTGGTCAGCATGTATTTGGGATTTTTTGCCTGGTATCGCGGGCTCACGCGCACCACCATCGCGCGTGCCAGCCAAGTGCAACTCGCGCAGCCGGTACTCGGTTTCCTGTGGTGCTGGCTGTTGCTCGGGGAGCGAGTGACCGCCCAGATGTTGGTCACGGCGGGTTTCGTCTTGGTCTGTGCGGCCTGGGCGAGCCGTAGCCGGGCGCCTGCGGCCCAGATTGCCCAGCACCCCAGCGCTCGCCGCGCTCCCCGCAGCGAGGCGGCCGCCACAGTGCGCATTTCCTAGTGGACTCTACCCACCTCCTGGGGCATTCACCCCCCGGGCATGATTCGGACGACTGATCTCGGTAAGGCTTACGGCGCGCGCGTGCTGTTCGAAGGCGTGAGCCTAGAACTCAACGAGGGCTCGCGTTACGGCCTCGTGGGCGCCAACGGCTCGGGCAAAACCACGTTCATTCGCGTCGTGTCCGGGGATGAACCCGCCACCAGCGGCAGCGTGCACATCCCCAAGCGCGCGCGCGTGGGCGTGCTCCGTCAGGATCACTTCCTCGACGATCAAGCGCTGATTTTGCACATCGCCATGATGGGCGACACGCTGGTCTGGAAAGCACTCGAAGAGCGCAATCGAATCATCGATCACGGCGGCGACGCGAGCAACCTGGCCGAGCTCGAAGAGGTGCTGAGCACCCACGACGGCTACACGCTCGAGGCGCGCGCCACGGAGATCTTGGAAGGCCTCGGCATTCCGATCGCATCGCATCAGCAAAAGCTTGCTACCTTGTCCGGCGGCTTCAAACTGCGGGTGCTGCTCGCCCAAGTGCTGATCGGCGGTCCGGATTGCTTGCTGCTGGATGAGCCCACCAATCACTTGGACATCTTGTCCATTCGTTGGCTCGAAAAATTCATGGCGGGTTATCGCGGCACGGCTCTGGTCATCTCCCACGATCAGCGCTTCCTCGACAACGTGGCCACGCACATCTTGGACGTCGACTACGGCACGGTCACCAGCTACGTCGGCAACTATGCGCGCTTCGTGATCGAGAAAGCGGCCGTGCGCGAGCGCAAAGAGATCGAGATCGGCCGGCAACAGAAGATCATCGCCGAAAAACGCGCCTTCGTGGACCGCTTTGGGGCAAAAGCCACCAAGGCCAAGCAAGCCCAGAGTCGGCTCAAGCAGATCGAAAAGATCGAAGTCGAAGAGCTGGCCCAAAGCTCCCGCCGCGAGCCACTGTTCCGCTTTACCCAGGAACGCCCGAGCGGCAAAGAGGTGCTCGAGCTCGAAGGGATCTCGAAAGCCTACGGTGACAAAGTGGTGCTGAAGGACGTATCCCTGACCGTGCGCCGCGGCGAGAAGCTGGCCGTGATCGGCGCGAACGGGCTCGGCAAGTCCACCCTGCTCAAGATCATCATGGATCGCCTGAAGGCAGACCAGGGCAAGATCCGCCTGGGACATGAAGTGCGGCTCGGCTACTTCGCGCAAGATCATCACGAGCTCTTGGGCAACGAGAAGCAGACCCCACTCGAGTACATCTGGGACACCGTGCCCTCGGAAGGCACGGCCACCGTGCGCGGCATGCTCGGTCGTGTGCTGTTCAGCGGGGAGGACGTGATGAAGAACGTCGGTTCGCTCTCCGGGGGCGAGGCCGCGCGCTTGATTTTCTGCAAAATCATCGCCGAAAAGCCCAACGTATTGGTGCTCGACGAGCCCACCAACCACTTGGATTTGGAGGCCATTTCCGCGTTGGTTTCGGGCCTGAAGGCGTTCGAAGGCACGGTCATCTTCGTCTCCCACGATCGCTCGTTCGTGTCCGAGCTGGCCACGCGCATTCTGGAGGTGACCGCCGAGGGCCCGCGCGAGTTCTCGGGCACCTACGCGGAGTACTTGGCGCGTGCGGGCGACGATCATCTGGACGTCGACGCAGTGAGCTTGAAGGCCAAGACCGCCAATGCCAGCACCGGCAAGAGCTCGCCGCCGCCGGCGGCCGGCCTGTCCTGGGAAGAGCAAAAGAAGCGTCGCAATCGCTTGGGCACGATGCCCGCGCGGCGCGACAAATTGCTTTCGCAAATCGAAGGCGCCGAGGCGCGCAAAAAGGCGATCGCGGACAGCTACGCGCTGGAAGGCTTCTTCGAACGCACGAGCCCCGCGGAGGTCCAAAAGCTCGAAGCCGAGAGCTTGGCCCTCGGCAAACAAGTCGAAGACTGGCTCGCGGAGTGGGAAGCAATCGAAACCGAGATCGCCAAGATCACCGCGGGTTGAGCGCCGTGCCTGGCTCGTCCGTGTCTACCGGCCGCCGCCAGATCATCCAGGCCGAAGCTTTGGCTTGGTTGGCCGCCAATCCAGCGCCGTCCGGAACCAGCGTGATCACTTCCCTGCCCGATTTGAGTGAAGTCCCGGAACGCGGCTTTTCCGGCTGGAAAACCTGGTTTGGCGAAGCCGCTCGCGCGGTGCTGCGCTGGACTCCCGCGCCCGGGCTGGTGCTGTTCTTCCAGAGCGACATCCGCGCAAGCGGAGAGTGGGTAGACAAGGGCTACCTCGTGCAACGCGCCGCGGAAGCGGAAGGACGCGTGCTCCTTTGGCACAAAATCGTCTGTCGTTGCCCACCGGGCAGCATTACTCACGGCCGCGCCAGCTACTCGCATCTTTTGTGCTTCGCGCACACTGCGCGCGAACGCATCACGCACCCAGGCCCGGACGTGCTGCCCGACGCGGGTTACAAGCCTTGGAGCAAAGCCATGGGCGTCGAGGCCTGCCGGCTCGCCTGCCGCTTTTTGCGTGAAGAGAGCGAGACCACGCTGGTCGTCGATCCCTTTTGCGGCCACGGCACCGCCCTCGCGGTCGCCAACCATTACGGCTTCGACGCGCTGGGCGTCGAACTCTCCACGCGCAAAGTCCGCGCGGCCAAGCGCTTGCAGCTCGAGCTCGGAGCTTGATCGAACCGAAAAACAGCACGCCCCACGAGCTGCGCTGCTGGCACGCGATCGCCCCTTTCTCTTCTGGAGGGGCGATCGCAGGTTTTTCCATGCAGCTCACTGGATGCCAACTGCCCCGAGGTCAGGCGGCAGATTCGAGCGCGCGCTTCACGTCTTCGAGATGCTTATCCGCTGAAAATTCGTGGTGGAAGGCGCCCAAAATTCGGCGGCTGGTGTCGATCACGTACGTCACGCGCAAGGTGTGATTGAGGATCGGAATCAGCGCGCGATAGGGCTTGATGATGCGGCGTTCGGGATCGGCGATCAGCGAGAAGGGCACGCTGTGCTTCTCCGCAAAGCGCTGGTGAGAATCCACCAGATCACCACTCACCCCCACCACGTTCGCGCTCAGCGAGCCGAGTTCGGTCGACGCATCGCGGAAGCTGCACGCCTGCGCGGTGCACACCGGGGTGAAGTCTTTGGGGTAGAAGTACAGCACCAACCGGCCGCGTTCGAGCAGGCCCGTCAAGCTGACGGTCTTACCGTGTTGATCTTGGGCGCTGAACTCGGGGGCGAGATCGCCGACTTTGAGCATTGCAGCGTTTAACTCAAGATCACACGCTTGAGTAGGCGGATCCCGAGCAAGAGCAGCATCGGCGAAATGTCGATGCCCGCGCTCGCCGGCAAGAGCCTCCGGATCGGCCCCAGCACGGGCTCGGTCAGGGTGCGGGTGACGTTCACTATCGGGTTGTCCTCGGCCAGGCTGAGCCAGGACACCACCACCGAGACCAACACGACGAGTGAATAGGCGTCTAAAGCGAGAGAGAGAATGCCCACTCGCTTGGCGTAAGGCTCAAAGCGGGCGCTGGCAATCGGGAGCGCGCGCTTGGTACTTGAAAATCAGGCGTGCTTGAGCAACACTGAACAGATGACTAGCTCAGCCACTGAAGGTGTCAACTACGACAGCGCCCCCCTGGTCGAAGTGGAGATCGAGGGCACAGATTATCGGCTCGACGCGGGCAAACAGGGCACCGCGCTCTGCATTTCTACACGCGCTTCCGGTTCTTGGGACTGGTCGTTCGGCGGCGAGGCGCGTTGGGACGTCGGGTCGCTCCGCTGCAAGGCCTTCGAGCGGCGCACGTTGGATCAGCTCTCGCGCGCATTCAAAGCCGCACTCGAAAACGCGAGCTGAAGGGCGACGGCTTTCGCTACCTCAACGCGTCGAGATGAAATAGAGCACGAGCTGCACCGCGTACACGATACCAAGCCCGATCAGCGTCCAGTTCACGCCCCGGTCCAGCTGCTTGAGCACGACGCGCAGCCGCTGCGGCGCGAACAACTTGAGTGCAAAGAGCGCAGCGGCGCTGAAGAAAAGGATCCGCGCCAGCATGCAGCGTCAGCCGGCGGACATCGCGTCGCGCAAGGCTTGAGTCAAGGCAGAGAGCGCCTTGTTCTTGGACGCAGCGGGCGCCGAGCGCGCATTGCGGAGCAGCGTGCGCAGATGCTGGCGCTCCGCGCGCGCATACTGTTCGAGGAACGCGGCAAACTCGGCCTCCCCTCCGTCCAGTAAGCGCTTCCGCCAGTCATCCGCGGGGGTGCTTGCACGGCGCGAGTTCGGATGCGACAAATCCTCCAGCCGCTCGCGCAGGAGCCCCAGGTCGAGCCCGCGTAGCTCCTGCCGAACCAGGCGCAGGCCGCGCGCGCGAGCACCAGCGCTGGTGATGCGTCGGGTGTCTTGCACGACGCGCAGCACTTCTTCGCTGAGCTCGAGCCGAAGCAGGTGCCGCTCACTGATCGTGGTCAGCGTTTTGGCAAATTCCATCCAAGCCGCCTCGGAGCGCTTTCGCTCCGCCCGCAGATCCGTCCGCGACGTCAGATCTTCCTCGTCTTCGAGGGCGGGGTCCGGTGAGACTTCGATCGGTTTTCGCACGGCGGGACGATAGCGCGCTCGAAGCGCGGCTCAAGGCGCTTTTCCCGAAAAACCAGGGAATCAGCCCGGCCGAGCCGGCAAACGGAGAGTAAATCGTGTGCCCTCGCCGACGGTCGAGCGCACCTCGACGCTGCCGCCCAGCGCTTCGACCACACTTTTCACGATCGCAAGCCCCAAGCCAGTGCCGGAGCGCTCGGCATCGGTAGTGAAAAAGCGCTCGAAAATCCGCGACAAATTCGCTTCCGGGATGCCGCTGCCACGGTCTTCGACCACGATCGAAGCGAAGCGCTCGCCCGCGCGACCGCTGACCCGGACGACCACCGGTGCCCCCGGCGGCGAAAATTTGAGCGCATTGTCGAGCAGGTTGAGCAACGCGGTCTCCAAATCAACCGGCCGCGCGAGGATCACGGGAATGCTCGAGCGGTAGTCGAGCACGACGTTGCCATCCGGGCCCTGGGATCGCTCGACCGCACGCCTGACCAAAGCTTCCAGATCGACGAGCACGGGCGACTCCTCCGAGGCATCGATGCGGCTCAGCTCGAGCAAGCGAGAAACCAGACGATCGAGCCGTGCGGCGTCGAGCGCGATGTTCTCGAGGAAGCGCTGGCGCGCGTCCAAATCATCGGCCGCACCTTCCGCGAGCAGCTCGGCCGCGCCGCGGATGGACGTGAGCGGCGATTTGAATTCGTGCGCGACGTCTGCGGCGAAGGCCGAGATGTAACGGTGCCGCGCCTCGAGCTTGCGGGTCATTTCTCGGAATGCTTCGCCCAGCTCGCTGATTTCCCCGCCGCCCGCCACGGGCACCTCGAGCCCCGCGTCACCAGCGGCGATGCGCCGCGCAGCGTGCGCCAGGCGCTCCAAGGGCCGAGAGATGGTCCAAGCCAGGAGCAGCGTCAGCAGCGCGGTGAAAGCCAGGGCCAAGGCCAGCACCTGCGTCAAACCGCGGCGAATGCGGTGCATCTCTTGGAGCACAGGCGACGTCGACCGGGTTACGTAAACGGCGCCGCGCACCACGCCTTTTTCGGTCACTGGTTCGGCCAAGAACAAGAAGACCGAGGGCGGTCGGCGCGCGACGCGCGTGGCGGTAGTGCGTTTGCCTTGGAACGCGCCCCGCAATTCGGGGCGCGTTTCCAAGCGCTCACCCGGATCGGCGGAATGCGATGCCGTGGGTATACTGGCGATCGACTGTTCGAACTCCACCGCGCGTTCGCGCGTGAACAGCGGCGCACGGGGCTCCTTGCCCTCCGGCGGGCCGTTGCGGTGCGAATCGACGACTAACCCGCGCTCGGGATCGATCAGGCGAATGCGCGTGCGGGTTTGCAACGCCGCGGCCGTCAATTCGGCTTCTTGCTGCGCTGTGCCGAACCCCTCGCCGCGCGCGAAGCCCGCTTCGAGCGAGGTCTTGACCAGCACCGCTTGGTTTTGCATGTCGCGCTCCAGCGCGTCCAGCAGCTGCCTTTCGTACAAGCGCGCGAACTCCAAGCCGGCGATGGGCACGAGCACGACCACCAAATTGACGACCATCAGTCGCGTGCGAATGCGCCCGATCCGCCAACGCCAGCGCCAGCGCTCGGCGAACGAAAGCCAGCGCCCCGCCATGCCTCAGGCGTCGCTCGCTTTGTAGCCCACGCCGTGCACCGTCGCGATCGGATCTCCGCCCACACCCCGGAATTTGGAGCGGATCCGCCGCACGTGACTATCGAGCGTGCGCTCGGTCACGTGCAAGTCGTCGGCATAAGCGCGTTGCAACAGCTGGGCGCGACTGAGCACGATCCCCGGACGCTCGATCAGCGCAGCCAAGACTTGGAACTCGGTGGCCGTGAGCTGGACGCGTTGACCCGCGAAGGTTGCTTCGTGGCGCTCGATGTCGAGCCTGAGCCGACCGTGGCAAAGTGCACGCGATTCGGGTTCCTTGGCCGGCTCGGCCGCTGCGGCCTCGAAACGCCGCAGCACCGCGCGTACCCGGGCCACGAGCTCGCGCGGCGAGAACGGCTTGACCAAGTAGTCGTCCCCGCCGAGCTCGAGTCCGACGATGCGATCCACTTCGTCCGCGCGCGCGGACAGAAACAGGATCGGAGTTTGACGGACGCTACGAATTTTACGGCACACCGACAAGCCGTCGAGCCCGGGCAGCATCACGTCCAACACCACCAAATCGGGGGGGTCGCGCTCGACGGCCGCCAACGCCAACAGACCGTCGGCAGCCGAGCTCACGCGAAAGCCGTCCTTCTCCAGCGCATATTCCACGACCTCGCGGATGCGCTTTTCGTCATCCACTATCAGGACGTGCTTGGCCAAGTGCATACTCTTCCGCGGGAAGCGTCGAATCGAGCTCGAACAGCGGCCCGTCCGAGCTCGTTCCGAGCATTTCGACCCGTGCCCATACCTCCGTCACGATATCACCGGCTTCCCCGGGCGAGGAGCCCGAGTAACGAGCAAACACCAATTGCGTGCGTAGCGCCGCGATCAGCTCCGAAAGCTCTTCCAAAGCCCGGCGATCTCTGGCCGCCAGGCTCTGAAGCCGCGCGACATTTTCTAGATGTAGGCGGGCCGAGGCCAGCGTTCGCGGCGAAGCCGAGCGCTGTTCGAGGCGCGCCACGCGCTCTTCCGCGGCCCCGCGATCGAAGCTTCTTTTCGCGAGCAGGTTGGAGAGTTCGGCATAACGCTCGGTCGCCCGCCGCAGCTCGCGCAGCAGGCGATCCACCGCGGCGCGAGGCAGCAGCGGCTCAAGCGGAGTGTTACGCACGGCTTCGTGCCCTTCGAGCAGTGCCGCTTCCGTCTCGGTCGCAGCGGACCGCCGAACGTCACGCTCGGCGGTCCGCGACGCGAACCATACCGGCAACCAGAGGGGCCAGAGCGGCGCCGAGAGCAGCGCCGAGGCGAGTGCGCGCGCGTCGCGACGTGGCTGCGAGCGATAGACGATCACGCCGCTGAGCGCGCCCGCCATGCCGTACAGCAGGCCGAGATCAGCGAGATTCACTGCTGTCCCCCGGCCTCGGCCCTGACCTTGGACAAGGCTCGCGTCACTCGATAAACCCCAAAGCTCGACCGTGAGCTCTGCTGCACCGCATCCCAAAAGCTGCTCTCGCGTGCCCGAAAGAACGGCACCGACTGCGCGCTCGGTCGCCCCAGAAACGGTCGTAGCATCCACGCCGTTTGTCCGCCCGCGGCGCAGAGCACGCCCGCGAACAGACTGACAATCACCAACCCGCGCGCGTCGAAGCCGACGCCCCGCAGCACCAAGTCCAATGCGGCCACGCCCGCCAGCGCGTAGCAGGCGGCCGCTAACAATACCCCCGGATGATAGGCCAACCCGCGATCGAAACTGAGCCAAATCAACGGCGAAAGCGCGATCAGCACCAGCGCGCCGCGACCGGCCGCGGCGAGCGTGAGCCCGATCATGCCCGAGAAGCTCAGTGGACGACCGAGCCCGGCCGCGATGGCGTGAAACGCGGGCACGACCAGGAGCATCGTCACCACCATCGCCAGTGGCAGCTTCACCCCCGAGTACAACAATTGCAGCCCACCGCGCGAGGTAGCCAGCGTGGCGCCGAATACGCCGGCACCGAGCACGAGCGCGCTGAGTGAAGCCACGAACAAGGGCCGCAGATCACCGCCCGCGCGGCTGCGCTCCGCGATCGCGCGCGGTGAGCGCAAGAGCTCATCGAAGACGGCAAATACCTGCGAGGTCACGCGGCCCCCTTCAAGATCGGAAGGCTGTACCAAACACGCCCCGCGAGCATGATCGTGAAGAGGCAGAAGCCAAACAGCAGCGCATTGCATTTCAAACGCCGCTCGGCGGGAAGGTGCTCGAGCATCGCTCGCACCGCGCTCGTCAACTGAAACAGGCCGATGCCGCCCGCCAAGACCAGCCCCGCGCGCGTCACGAATGCCACTGCGTCCGCTGAGTCGATGGTCACGGCCAAGAGCGCCGCGCTCGGCGCAAGCCCCGCCAGCACGAAACCAGCACTCGCCAGTGAACGCGCAGCCGCGGAGAGCAGGGCGACCGGTGACACCGGGGCATCGACCAAGGCCAAGAGCACGAACAACGCCGGCATCCCGAGCACCGCCACCGCAGCAAGCCCGGCGCTCGCGGCCAGTGCATGTTGAACGAGCGAGATCCCTCCGCTGCGTGCGCCGAGAGCCAAGCCGTACAATGCAGCTAGCCCGAGCCCTGCCGCTAGACGAGTGAACTCCTGCGTGACGCCGTGGGTTTCTGCGGAGATGAGTCGAGCGCTCAGCGATGGCTGTGGCGCCGAGACAATTGTTGGCAAAGACTGTTCCATGTCGAGACTCCCTTGATAGGTGCGCTGACGGCGCGCTCCGCGTCGCCTGCCTCGTACTCATAGCGAGCGAGTTGCGCGGTCTTGCGCAGTAAGGAAGGAGAATTCCAGCAAAGGCTGTGGCGAAATGAAGGCGAACCTGGAGCCGGTTCGGGCAGAGGGTCCAACGCTTCGCCGAGCAATGCTATGAATGCCGAGTCCGCGCATGATAGAGCCTCGCCTTCCCGCCCTCGCGGTGTCCGTTGTCTTCGTAGTGAGCGCTTGCGGCTCGTCACCGCCGCCGAGCATCGCCTCGCCGGCTCATGCACGGCCCGAAGCCGTCGCCCATGCCGACGCGTCCAAAACGCGGCTCCCCGAGCTGCCACCGGCCGAGGTGGTGCATCACCTGCGCGGCAACGAGGCCGATTTGCGACGCTGCTTCTTCGCCAACCCCAGCTTACGCGGCACCGTTCGTTTCGCTTGGAAGCTCGATGTAACGGGCAAAGTACAGGGCATTCACCGTGAGTCTTCGACGCTCAGCGACCCGCGGGTCGAGAGTTGCCTGAGCCAGCGAGTGTCGGAGATCCGCTTCGGCGATCTGGAAAAGCCAAGTACGGCTCGTTGGACGTTCGTGTTCCGCTTGGTCGATCCTGCGCCCAAGTCGAAACCGGGGCGTACCGTCAGTAAGAAGCGAAGAGCCGCCGCCAGCGACGAGCGCGGGCTGCAGATCGATCCGAGCTCAGTGGGCGTGCTGCCGCCAGACGCCATCGACAACGTCGTCGAGGCCGGCTACCCGTTGTTCGCGCGTTGCTACCGCGACGGCGTCAATCGCGACAGCAGCCTGGATGGCACGGTCCGCCTGCACTTCGTGGTCGGCTCCGGCGGTGCAGTCTCGGAGGTCAGCGACCGCGGTTCGGATCTCACCGATCGCCAGGTCGTCGACTGCATCGCCGAGGGCTTCTACGCGCTGCGCTTTCCGGAACCGCAGCACGGCACCGTGCAAGTTTTGTATCGGCTCGGCTTTCAAGTGGGCTGAGCGCGCTCAGTCCGCGAATTTTCCATAGATTTTACCGCCGCGCGCGACGTAATCCGCGAGCACGGCTTGCGCATCGGCGCGCAGCAAGCCTTCGGTCACGGTGATCCCGCGTTGCTCGAGCACGTGCACCCACGCGGCGGGCTTCGGCCCTTCGTCGAAACCGACGGCCTCGGCGTCCGCGGTATTGGCGCCGCACACCAAGCGGCGCACGCCCGACCAGACCAAGGCCCCGAAGCACTGGCAACAGGGTTCGGTGCTCGCGAACAGCGTGAGCGGCGGCGGGCTGAGCGAGGCGGGGCCAAGCGCTGACTGGGCGCGCATCAAAGCCACGATTTCGGCGTGCGCGATCGAGAAGCCACTGCCCAACACCAGATTCACACCAGCAGCGAGCAAGCGACCTTCAGCAAACACGGTGCCACCGAAAGGCCCGCCGCCACGCGCCACGTTCTCCTGCGACAACCGGATCGTCAGCGCCATGCGCGCTTCATCGTCGACCAGGGGCTGGCCAAACGCGGCGACCACTTCATCAACCCAGGCAGGGATTTCCAAAGTCAGCCGATCGCTCTTCATGACCCAGCCATTTCGTTTTCAGGAACGGCGAACTGGCGCGTAGGCATTGGACGAATGGTAGCCCAGTCCGATGAAGCCAAGGTTTCCGATGGCAATTTTTTTTGCGGCTCGGTGGACGCATCACCGGCCTTGGCTCAGACGCCGGCAACGGGCTCGAATCGCGACGAGCCGGTGCGGGACGACCTACCGCCTGTTGGACGGCCTGTGCGACCCGGGCCGCGGAGTCGCCCAACTGCCGGACCGGGAATCGCATGGGCGCGATGCAGCCACGGGCCGAGCGAAGGCAAAGCAGGCAGACCGCGCGAAGCAGCACTCCGTCAGCCCAACACCGGCTGTGACTGCTGGCAAGAGGCTACGAGATTGAAACTCCGGCTTCGACCCGCTCGACTCGTGTCTAGGATTTGACGCTGATGGGCGCGCCCAGGCAAGCTCTAGTCACCGACGATGCGAACCGGAAGACTCGAGGCGTTCAGCGACGGCGTGTTGGCGATCCTGATCACGATCATGGTGCTCGAGCTCAAGGTACCCCATGGCGCGGACTGGGAAGCTTTGCACCAGCTATTTCCGGCACTGTGCGCGTACGTGCTGAGCTTCGTCTACATCGGCATCTACTGGAACAATCACCATCACATGCTGCACGCCTGCGACCACGTGACGGGCGGCATGCTGTGGGCTAATCTGCATTTGTTGTTTTGGCTCTCGCTCGTCCCCGTCGCCACGGATTGGATGGGCGAGCACCACTCAGAACCATTGCCCAGCGCGATTTACGGCGCGATCCTGTTGGCCGCCGGAATTGCGTACGTGATCTTGCAGAACGCGATCATCCGCAGCCAAGGCGCGAACTCCAAGCTGCGCGCATTGCTCGGCAAGGACATGAAGGGCAAGCTCTCGCCAATCCTGTATTTGCTCGGGATCGGCAGCGCTTTCGTGCATACCACGTATCACAGACCATTTACGCCAGCGTTGCCGCGATCTGGCTAATCCCCGACCGGCGGATCGAAGGCCGCATTGCAGAAAGCTGAAAACCCAATGACGAACCAGCCGAGTCCGTTGTCCACACCCGAACCCTGGCAGCTCGTTGCGGAGGGTTACGCCGCCGAAGCGTCGCTCGTGATGGCGCCCTTTTCGAACCGTGCGATCGAACTCTTGGCGCCAGGCCCGAGCGCGCGCGTGTTGGACGTCGCGGCCGGGCCGGGCACCTTGGCCATTCGCCTCGCGCCCGCAGTTCGCGAGCTGATCGCGCTGGATTTTTCGGAGCGGATGGTGGCCGAGCTGGAACGAGCGGCCAGCGCGGCCGGGCTCACCAACTTGCGCGCAATCTTCGGTGATGGTCAGCGGCTGCCCTTTGGCGACGGCGAGTTCGATGCCGGCTTCTCCATCTTCGGTTTGATGTTTTTCCCCGACCGCGCGCGCGGCTTTGCCGAACTATTGCGGGTGCTGAAGCCAGGCGCGGGCGCGGTCGTTTCGGCCTGGGCCTCGCTCGATGATTCATCGTTGTTGCGCGCAATGTTCGGGGCGCTGAGCGCGGCTGATCCAACATTCGTCATGCCGGCCCGAAACGACGCAGGGCTGGAGAATCCGGACGTGCTGGCCGCCGAAATGCGCGGAGGTGGCTTCGAGCGCGTGCGCATCGAGCCGATGACTCTCGCCATTCGCCCCACCAGCGCAGAGGATCTGTGGCTGCGCATGGCGCGCAGCAGTGCACCGCTGGTGCTGCTCCGCAATCGGCTCGGCGATCTCGAATGGCAGCGCCGCGAGCCAATCGTGCGTGACTTCCTCGCTCGAGTTCTGGCCCGAGAGCCCGAGCTTTCAACGACCGCTTGGCTAGCGGTCGGCTACAAGCCGGCTCCTTGACCCGTCCGCTCGCCTGACGCTCGCTTCAGCCAAAATGGTAAGCGGACAGGCGCAAGTCCAAGATCTTTCCGTTGTACGGCACTCGAGCACGATCTGGGCCAGCAGCCCCGGCGATCACCATCAGCGGCAGCAGGTGTTCCTCACGTGGGTGTGCGAGGCGCGCAGCCGGAGCGCTCGCCCAGTCACGTAGCCGCTGGTCGCGCTCGGCTTGGGGAAGCGGCACCGATTCGCGCAGCCAAGCATCGAACGCGTCCGCGACCTTGCTCGACTGCGGGCCGAATGCCCGCAAATTGTGGTAGGTCATGCCGCTGCCGATGATGAACACCCCCTCGTCGCGCAAGGGTGCCAGCGCTCGGCCCAGCGCCAAATGCTGCTCTGGGTCGAGGCCCCGAACGAGCGACAGTTGCACCGTGGGCACGTTGGCTTCCGGGTAAGCGAGCTTCAACGGCACGAACGTCCCGTGATCGAAGCCGCGTTCGCTATTCTCCCCGCTGTCGAAACCCGCGCCGCCCAGCAGCTCACGTACGCGCCGCGCGAGCGCCGGCTCACCGGGCGCAGGCCAGGTGATCTCGTAGGACTCTGGAGGAAACCCGTAGTAATCGAAGAGCAGCGGCGGGTTGGAACTCGTCATTACCGTCGGCACCGCCTCTTCCCAGTGCGCCGAAATCACGAGCACCGCCTTGGGCGGAGCTTTGGGCACGTTCGCCACCGAGCGCAAGTACGTCGCCAGCTCCGCCTGTTCGGCCTTACTACCGATGCGCAGATCCACGAACGGCCATGGCCCTCCGCCGTGCGGCAAGAACACGACGGGCAGCCGCTCACTGGAAACGTCCGGCGACTTACGCTCCGAGTTCGACTCGGGCTCCGCGGAGCCCTGAGCCTTCGGCAATGCGGCGGCCCCGATGGCTGCGCCAGCCAAGCCAGCGGCGATTGCGACGCGACGGGTAACGGGCACGGCGGCCTTCTCGGTCATGCCATGAGTATGCGCAGCTTCCCTGACCTCGACTAGGCCCGGCCCAGCTTCAGACCGTTGCCGTGCGGCAACGGCGCCCACGAAATCTGCTCAAACCACCGCGGATCCCCGGCGATTGAAGGCCACGACGTCGTCGTAGCGAACGCCGCTGCCGCCGAAAATGTCGAGCGCCGAGCCAATCGTCAAATCCACGCGGCCGCGGCCGAGCTTGGTCACGAGTTCGAGATCGGCGAGCGAATTGGCGCCCCCCGCGTAGGTGCTGGGGATCGGTGACCAAGCGGAAAGCTTTTCGACCAATTCTGCGTCGACACCGCGGCACAAACCCTCGACGTCGACGGCATGAACCAAAAACTCGGCACAAGATTCAGCGAGGCGCTCGAGCGTCGCTTGATTGACGGCGACGTCGGTGAAGGTTTGCCAGCGGTCCGTCACCACCCAGTAGTCTTCGGCGCGACGTCGACAGCTCAGATCCAGCACCAAGCGTTCCTTACCCACCCGCTGCTCGAGTTGAGCCAAGCGCTCGAAGTCGACGCGCCCGGCCTGGAACAGCCACGAAGTCACGATCACGTGCGACGCTCCGGCCTCGAGCCAGCCGAGCGCATTGTCCGAGTTCACCCCGCCGCCGACTTGCAAGCCGCCCGGATACGCGGCGAGCGCCGCCCGGGCCGCTTCTTCGTTGCCCGGACCGAGCAGGATCACGTGGCCGCCACGTAGACCATCACGACGATACAGCGCGGCGTACTCTGCACTCGACTTCTCGGAAACGAAGTTGGTACGGAGCGCTTCGCTCGGAGCACCCAGGGTGCCGCCGACGAGTTGCTTCACTTTACCTTCGTGGAGATCGATACAGGGGCGGAACACCGCCAAAGCATAGCACGCTAGGAGTGGCTGAAGCTCAGCCCGTACACTAGCTCGATCTCGTCGCCTCGCGCTCGGAGCCACGGCTCTTGGAGGCGCGGCGTGGCGACCAGCGCCTTCATCCCCGGCGAGGACAGCTGCGCGAGTAGCGCATCGGGATCGGGACGCAGATGCAGGCCGCCCGCCGCGCGCGCGGCGGCCACGAACTCCGCGAGCTCATCCCCAGCACGGCCTTGCTGCTCGGCGAGCGCGGGCGTATCTCCCGACGAGGCGGCGGCGAATGCCAGTAGGCAGCGCCCCCCTGAACGCGTACTGCCGGCGAGCGTGGCCAAGTGGATGGCGTTGAGCGTGCTCAGCAGGTCGCTCCAATTACCGCGCGAAGTGAGCCAGGCGCGTTGAAAGGGCAGCGCGAGCTGGCCCAGCAGACAACTCGAAACCACGGCTGGGAAGGTTAGACCGAGCCCATGCACGATGCTTTGCGCCGTTTCTACCGCGACTCGGGCCAGCACCGCGCGTTCCGGAAAGCGATCGCCCCAGGCGTCCAGATGCTCGAGCAAACCGCTGGCATCGACGCGCTCATGGAGCACGAGTTTCGCGCGCACGGCCGAGCTTTGGCGATCGCGTGCTCGCGTCAACGCTTCAGCATCGAGGTCGACCAAATGGATTTCGCGAAAATCCAGGGCGAGCTGCTCGAGGTCGAGAGCGTTGGCGTCGCCCGCACCGAAGACGCACAGCTCAACGCCTCGAGGTAGCTCGGCGATCGACGCCATCAGCCGCTGGCGATGGCCAGTGGCTACCGCCCAGCTATCCTCGAATCGACGATTGAGTGCACGTGCGTGGGCGTGGGCGCGGGCCAGGCTATCCTCGGCCGAGTTTGCATGCGAAAGTGCGCGATGACGCTCCAAGCACGCCAGCGAACAGGCCAGATAGCTCGCGCCTACGGCCTCGCACTCGTCACACAGCCGCCTGCGCGGGGCAGAGCAGCCACAACGCTCGTTCTGCAGAGCAGGGTTCGATTCCGACATGTCACTCGGTTTCAAGGGTCGACAAGGGTACCAAGACCGAGCGGTGCTTCAGCTCGAAATCGGCGAACAGCTCAGGGTGAATCGCAGCGGCCAAGATCTCCAGTGACTCGACCAAGCGCGGGCCGGGTCGATTGAAGAAGGCGTTCCCATCCGTGACGTAGGCGCGCGCCGACGGCGCGAGCTGGTTGAGTAAAGAAGTGTCGATCAGCGCACGCTCCCGGAGCGTGCGCTCGACGTCGAAGCCGCACGGCTTGATCAGCACGAGGTCAGCGCGCAACGCCGCAAACTGCGCCCGCGTGAGCGTGGGCGCGGGCTCGCCCGGTCGAGCGGCCAAAGCTTCTCCCCCCGCCAGCTCGATCAGCTCTGGCATCCAGGTGCCGCCGAGCATCAGTGGCTCGAGCCACTCGATGCTCGCGACTCGCGGACGGGAGCGTGCGTGCTGCGCGCGCTCGGCAATGCGAAGCATTCGGGCCTCCAGCGCCGCGCGCAGTGCACGCCCCTCCTCCGATCGCCCGAGCGCCGAAGCAATGGTCTCGATGTCTTGCATGACGTGCACCAAGCGCGTCGGCTGCAGGCTTACGATCTGCACGTCGCTTCGTTGAGCAAGCCGAGCGACGGCACCCTGCACGTCACTCAGCGACACCGCACAGACGCGGCACAGATCTTGAGTCAGGATCAGATCTGGCGAGAGCTCTGCCAAGCGCGGCTGATCGACGGTGTAGATGCTGAGCGCGTCTCGAACCAACGCCCGTACTTCCGCGTCGATCGCCCCGCTCGACGCGCCATTCGCCAGACGCGAAGCCGTCAGCACCGGAACGCCCCGAAGCTCGGGCGGGAAGTCGCACTCGTGCGAAATGCCCACCAGATCCGGACCCGCGCCCAGCGCGCAAGCAATCTCCGTGGCTGACGGCAGGAGCGAGACGATCCGCGGACGATTCATGGCGCGAGAGCCTCGTAGCACGCAGTTCTAGCTCGGCTAAGGTACGCGCATGGATCGCTTACTTTTTCTGGGCGTGGGCACGATCGCCGCGGCGGTGCAGCGAGCGCTGCCCAGGCTGCCGGCCGCCGGCACGACGCGCGCCGCGCCCGACCAGCGCTTCGACGCAGTTCGAGCGATCGCGGCCGACGACCTGGGGGCGATCCGCGCGGCGGCACGAGGCGCGAAGGTCGTCGTATCGGTGCCTCCTGATGGCCGCGTGGATGGCATTTGGTCGGAGCTCGTGGCGGGCGCAGCGAGCATCGCTTATCTGTCGTCGACCGCGGTCTACGCAGAAAGTGCGGGGCCGGTCACGCAAGAGAGCGCGGTCAGCGCCAGCAGCGAACGCGCCGCGTTGCGGCTCGCCGCAGAGCAGCTTTGGAAAGACGCGGGCGCGAGCGTCCTGCGCTTGCCCGCGTTCTACGGCGTGGCTTCGGGTCTTCACCTCAGCATCGCGCGCGGCACCTTTCGCATGCCGGGCAGCGGCAGCAACATCGTGTCTCGCGTGCACGAAGACGACGCGGCACGCTTCGTGTGCGCCGCGCTCCGTGCGCCAGCGCGCTCGCTGCTGCTCGCCGGCGACGACGCACCTGCGCCCGTCGCGGAGGTCGTGCATTTCGTCTGTGAACGGTTCGGCCTGCCCACGCCGGTCAGCGCCGAGGGAGCCCAGATCCCACTGTCGCTCCGCGCGAGTCGCCGCATCGATAATCGGCGGACCAAAGCCGAACATCGGATCGACCTTGCGTATCCCAGCTACCGTGAGGGCTACGAGGCCATTTATCGAGCGGGGGTTTGAATTTTACCCGGCGGGGAATTTACCCGGGCATTATTGACACGGTCAATTTACCCGGTAATAATCTTTTCGCCGTGCCTTCTCGCCCTCTCAGTTACTCCGCCTTCTCCGGCGACCGCTTGATCGCCTTTGGTGCCCTTCCCGAGGTGCTCTGCGCCGCCAAGGCCCACGTCGACACCAGCGAGGATCCGCAGCTTTTGATCTTCGAAGACCGGACAGGGAGGCAGGTCGACTTCGACTTTCGCGGCAGTTTGGCCGAGGTGCTGACCCGTTCGTTACCGCCCCCTGAGCGCACCGGGCCGGGTCGGCCGAAGCTCGGCGTGGTTTCGCGTGAAGTGTCGCTCTTGCCGCGTCATTGGGAATGGCTCGAGGCGCAACCGCAGGGGATCTCGGCCAGCATCAGGCGCTTGGTCGAAGAGGCGCGAAAGCTGAACCCCGGCGAGCAGCGCGCGCGCAGGGGGCGCGAGGCGCTGAACAAGTTCATGACGGCCATGGCCGGCAATCGACCGAACTACGAAGAGGCGACACGCGCGTTGTTCGCTCCGGACTACGCCCGTTTCGAGGAGCTCGTCGCCGATTGGCCCGAAGACATTCGCGCGCATCTCTCGCGTGTGCTCGAAGACTCACTGGCGCCGAGTACCGACGTCGACGACTGAACACCCTAAAGTTCAGGGTGCGTCGTCGAGCGCGTAATCGAAAGCGTAGGAGTGATTGCCATCGCTGATCTCGATGGTCATTCGGCCTGAAAGGCCCTTCAGCTCACCGGTGCCGGAGTCGGGCACGACGCTCACATGCAGCTCGCCTTTGCCACGCGTCATCGTGCCGCTATGCTGCAAGACGAAGCTACCACTCTTGCCGTGCAACGCCCCGATTACTCGCTCGATCGCTACATAGCCGGCCGAGCCCTTCACGAGCATGCTGCGCGCGCCGATCATCTCTACCGTGCTGGACGCTTGCAAATCGCCCGAGAATTGTTTTTTGATCGACACGCGCCCGATGCTGGCGCCCTCGTTCTGATCGTACGGAGGCTCGGGGGTCATCGTGACTTCGAAGGTGCCGACAGCCAAGGCGTTCATGCGGCGATGGTACACCGCAACGTAAGTATGAACACTAGCTAGCTCGCTGGTTCGAGGGGCTCAGCGGCCGCCGCGCGCGTACACTTTCCAGGTGGCACGCGCTCGCGCCAGGGCGGCGCTCGAGGCGTTGGTCTTTTGCAAATGCTCGAGCACGGCATCGAGCGTGGTCACGTCGCGGGGGAAGGCCTCGTCACGCGCGATCTCGCGTGCCATCTCGCCCACCGGCGTGCGGAGGTTCTTCTGCTTGGCTAACCAATCATAAAAGTTCGTGAATGCGGCCATGGGGGGCCGGTGTTTAGCACGCTCCCTGCGCTCAACCGATGGTAATTCCCAAGATTTTACCAATCCCCGCGGTGATTGCCATGGCTAGGCCGCCGCCCAGGCACACGCGCAGCGCCGCGCGACCCATCGGCGCGCCACCGAGCCGCGCGCCCAACGCGCCGAGCAAGCCCAGACTAACCAGCGAGAGCCCCGCGATCGCCGGCATGCGCAAGCTCGCGGGTGCGATGAGCAGCGCCACAATCGGCAGCAAGGCAAAGCTGCCGAAGCTGAGCGCCGAAATCCACGCCGCTTGCAGCGGCCGAGCGAGCGCTTGCGGATCGATGCCGAGTTCGTCGCGCAAGTGCGCAGTCAAGCGATCGTGTGCGCTCAGCTGTTCGGCGACGCGACGCGCGAGGTCTTTGTCCAAACCGCGGTACACATAGATCGAGGTCAACTCATCGAGCTCTGCGTGAGGTTGCCTTTCGAGCTCACGCTGCTCGAGTTCGATATCTGCTTGCTCCGCGTCGCGTTGCGAGCTGACTGATACGTACTCGCCCACGGCCATCGACATGGAGCCCGCGACCAGGCCCGCGACGCCGGAGATCAAGATCGCATCTTTGGCCGCAGCCGACGCGGCAACGCCGATCATCAAGCTGGCCGTCGAGACGATCGCGTCGTCGGCACCCAAGACTGCAGCGCGCAACCAACCCGCGCGTTGGCTGCGATGAATTTCACCGTGAGCAGCGCGACGTTTCACTTTCGACGAATTCTCCATCAGCGCGTAACTCTCCGGCATTGGGTTCAGATCACCCGTCGTCAATTCCATGATCGGCGAACTACCCGATACTGTGTCAGTTTTGTGTTTCAGATCTGAAATGGCACTGACAATCGCACACGAGCACTTGAATTCCGATGCCGTGGCGGTTATTCACCGCCGTACCTAACTTGACGAGTGACGAGCGGAAGCAGAAATTTCGTGTCTTGTGAACGAATCAGCATAGAACAAGCCTCTTCAGGCCTCGATCGCCTGCGCCGTGCGATCATGGCGGCCTGCGCCGCTTTTGCCATCGGGCTTTGGTTCACCAGCTTTGCGGGCGCTTCGGCACCGACGTTGATGGAACGCTTGGTTGTCGCACAAGCGCCCTTGCAATCGAAGATCGACGAGCCAGTGGACGCGCACGAGCTCGCCGTTGCGATCGCGAGCGTGCCGAAAATCACTCGTGAATGGGCAGCGCTGATTCTCACCGTCGCGGCACACGAATCCGCGCTCAGCGCGCGCATCGCGCGTGGCGAATACAAGGACTACGAGGGTGATTCGTTTCGCAATCGCGAAGGCAAAGTTCAGCACCGCGCCTGGGGTCTATGGCAGGCACACAAGAACAGCTTGAACGACGCCGCCTGGGGTTCACCCGACATCACGGTTCAAACCGAAGAGGCGGCCCGCGCGTTGCGCCGTGCGTTTTACACTTGCAACGGCAAGGGCCGATCGCACTCCGATTGGGTCCGTTCGACGCTCAATTCGTACAGTGGCCGGCGCTGCGATGCGACCTGGCCTGGGCTCGAAAAGCGTTTGAAGACCTATCAGCACGTGCTGCACGCGCTCTGAGCTGCCCCCCCGACGCGCGGTCAGCGGCTCGCTTCGAGCGTGGCTTTCATCACCGCGGCGCCGCGATCCATCATCGCGCTAATCGAAGCGGCCAATTCGTCGGGTAAGACGTCGGTGATCCAGATCACGCGGCAACGACCCGGTGCTTCTTCGAACACTTGCGCTGACGCCGAGTGCTGCGTCGCGCGCCCAGCAACGACCGCGTAGCAAACACGCCGGTGTTCGTCGTCGGTGCCGACGAGCACTTCGCGCGCGACGAGACCATTGTCGAACGTCACCACGCGGGCTCCCGCTTCGGCCCGGCACTCAGTGACGAAACCTGGCACGAGCCGCTCATGCAGTGCATAAAAATCGCGCAGCCTATCCCATACCTCTGCCGCGCCGAGCTCGATGCTCATTTCCTTGTAGATGCTCGCCATCTCGTTCCTCCTGCAGCTGCCCGGGCTCGGGCGCGTCAGCGAGTGTCGAACGAGGCGTTCAGCTTGGCTTGGAGAATCTTGCGATCGCCGCGGGCCAATTTGCGGAAGGCACTCGGCGAAACGCCAGCCGCGCGCTGAAATGTGCGAATGAAATTCGAGAGATCGGCGAAGCCCACGTCGAGCGCGAGTTCGGTGATCGGGCAATCTCGTTCGGATAGCAGCTGCGCCGCTCGGCTGAGCCGTGAGCGCACCAAATACTGGTGCGGCGTCACCCCCAAAACCCTCGAAAACAAGCGCAAAAAGTGAAACGGGCTGAGCCCGGCTTCGCCCGCAACACAGGCCAAGTCTACCGTTTGCTGAGCGCGCGCTTCGATCCAAAGCGCGGCCTCTACTGCGCGCTTGCGATCGCGCGCGCTGCTCGGAGCCCGAGGCAAAGTTCGATCCGAAACCACACGCGCGAAGCGCGCCGCGAAGATTAAACCAATCTCATCCAGACCGAGATCGCACTCTCCGTGCGCAGCCGCGCGCGCCATCTGACCGACGAGCATCAGCTCTGCCAAGGGAGGCAAGCCACGACTCTGCCAGATCGCGGTGCGGGCGCCGATCGAGTCCACGCACTCGGGCGAGAATTGAAAAGACAAGCAGCAATCGCCGCCGGCGCGGTGTTCGTGCGTACACTTGAACTCGTCACCCGGAGCGCCAACCAACGCCGAACCGGCAACGAGCTCGAAAGACTGACCGCGGCAGTGATAGCCGAAGCTGCCACTTTGTACGAACGACAGTGAGTATCCGCTATGCTCTTCGGCATACGGCGCCGTCGCGGGCGTCGCCGAGCACACGTATTCCAGCACTCGGATCGGGCCAGTCGAAACCAATGCGATGGTCTGCATCCTACACTTTAGCGCGCGTTCGCCCCTTGGACGGGCCGGCCGCGACTTTCCTTTTTGGGGGGCTCGGGGAGCTAGCCGGTCGGGGCGAGCAGTACTTGGAACTCGCGCCCCACGGACAACACGTTGGAGTCGAAGCCTGAGCGGTGGATGCGGTGCGTCGTAGAGAGCTGACTGGCAGGTGAGCAGCAAGCCAGAGTGAACGCAGCGTCCCAGCGCAAGAGCCCGAGCACGCGGTCGACTCCAACGTGCGCATGCACGAATGTGACGAGCGTGCGCACCACCGGCAAATCGTTCAGCTCCTCGGCGACGGCCTCGATGCGCGCTTTGCGCCAAGCGAAGCGTTCGATGCCGTATCGGTCGCGCCAAGCCTCGACCAAGGGCTCGTTGAGCACCGGGTCGACGCTGATGTTTTGCGCGCTGGTCTTGATCGAGAACAGCGCCGCGGTGCGCGCGTGCGCGCCGTCACCGATGTGCAGTACGCGCAGCGGCTCGTCGCGCCGGATCAGCGGCCGTAGGTGCTCGAGAGCCGAGAAGCTCTCGGTCAACTCCTTGGCCGGTTTGATGCCCTTGGCGAACAACGGCCACAGCGCCGCGAACGATTCACGGCGCATCAAGCGATCCAGATACGCGCTCTGGCCGGTGTGCGCGGCCGCGTGCTCTGCGTTCGGGTCAAACGCCTCTGGATCGCTCACGCGCGCACCCTAGCTCGGGAGCTCCGACGTGTGCGGCATTTCAGCCGAGCGTCGAAAGCACCCGATCGAGAGCTTCGTAACTCTGGTTCGCCCCGCCTTCCATGCCGGATTTCATCATGCCATCGCGCTCGGCCACGGTGTGGAAGAGCGAGGTACTGACGAGCTTGGTGCGGCCGTCCGCCAGCTGCTCGAGCGTCAGCGTCTGAATCAACACGTGCGCCGGCATGCCGTCCCACTCGAAGCTGGAGACGATCCGCTCGAGCGGCACGATTTCTCGGTAGCGCCCTTCGAAGCCGTGCACGCCGTGCTCGCTGTGTTCGACGAAACGCCAATGGCCGCCCCGCTCGAATTCGAAGCGCTCGATCACGAGCCGGTTACCACGCCCCCACCACTGCGCGAGCAGCTCGGGTTCGGTGAGCGCCTTCCAGACCCGTTCACGCTTGGCATGGAAGAACCTTTCCAAGCGAAATTCTCGATCGCTCGGCGTGCTGAGGAGAGCGCGCGATGGGGCGCCGATTGCTGTATTCATCATTCATCACCTTTCGTTCGTTCGAGGAATGCCTCGAGGTGGTCGAGACGCTCGGCCAGCATTTGCTGGTAAGCGTGGATCCAGGCGGACTCTTCTTGCAGGCGACGCGGGCCGAGCTTGCAGCTGCGCACACGCCCCACCTTCTCCGTGGTGAGCAGACCGGCGCCTTCGAGCACCGAGACGTGCTTTTTGATGCCGGTCAGGGTCATCTCGAACCGGGCCGCGAGATCGCTGATCGAGGCCTGGCCGCGGCCAAGCTGCTCCAAGATCCCGCGCCGGGTTTGATCGGACAGGGCGGCGAAGGCGTTATCGAGCTCGGCCGAACACTGAACCATGTAGTTCAGCATAGAGCGACGGCTGCGCCATGCAAGTGTTTTGAGCCAAATCAGCTGAAACCCGCTGACAAGAGCGGCCCATGAGCCGGAGATCGCGGCGTTGACGAAGTAGCAATCGCTAATATGATCCCGCCATGGGTCGCACGGCCAGCGCCGACAATTTCTTTCAAGCCATCGCCTGCCCCACGCGCCGCGCGCTGATCGATGCGCTGGGCCAAGGCGAGCGCAACGTCTCGGACTTGGTCGCCTCACTCGACATCACGCAGTCGGCGGTCAGTCAGCAGTTGGCGATCTTGAAGAACGCGGGGCTGGTCGGTGAACGTTCCCAAGGACGCTTTCGCTACTATCGGCTGCGCGCAGCACCGCTCGCCGAATTCGATATTTGGCTCAGCCGCTACCGAGCGTACGTCGAGCGTCAACTGGACGTGATCGGCCGCGTGCTCGACGCACTACCCGAGAGCTCTCCCCCCGAACCTCTGCCCATCCCCCCCCGCAGCCGAAAGAAGCGTCCATGAGCGCAGTCCGCATCGTTCGCGATTATCCGCACCCGCCGGCCAAGGTTTGGCGCGTGCTCACCGAGCCGGCTCTGATGGCCCTGTGGAGCATGCGCCCCGAAGGCTACCAGCCCGTCGTGGGCACGCGCTTCAAGCTGATCGGCGAACCGAACAAGCATTGGCGCGGCTTCGTCGAATGCGTCGTGCTCGAAGTGCGCGAGCCCTCGAAGTTGCGTTATTCCTGGGTCGGTGACGACGACGGCAGCGAGACGATCGTCAGCTATACGCTCGAGGCTCATGCTGCTGGCACGCGGCTTCTTTTCGAGCACACGGGGTTCAAGGGCTTGAGCGGGCTATTCATGACCCAGCTGATCATGGGGCCCGGCTGGAAGAAGACGATCAATCGCGAGATCCCCGCGGTTTTGAACGATCTGGACGATGCCGGCCAGTTGCGGCCCGGCAGTGCGCTCAAGCCCAAATTTTGACGAATCGAGTCGGCGGAAAGAAAAATGTCCGCCGCCGGTCGCCCCGCGCGTCTAGAGGTCGAACGCAGTGACATGGACGAGGAGAGCCCCGATGAGCGAGTTCGTTTACCTGTTTAGAACCAGCGAAGCTGAGCAGCAAAAAGCCATGGGTACGCCCGAGCGAGCGCAAAAGAGCATGCAGGTCTGGCTGGCGTGGATCCGCGAGCTGGAGGCCAAGGGGCACCTGAAAGATCCGGGACAGCCGCTCGCGCCACAAGGCAAAGTGGTGCGCGGCCCGAACCAAGTGATCAGCGATGGACCGTTCGCCGAAGCGAAGGATCTGGTGCTGGGTTTCATGGTCGTCGAGGCGCGCGATCTGGCACATGCGGCAGAACTCGCCCGCAGCTGCCCGATCGCCGCGGGCGGCGGCTCGGTCGAGATCCGCCCCGTCGGCATGTCTCCTTCGCCCAACCCTGGAGACGCAGCATGAGGCGGATCGTGATGTTCAACCGTGTCTCCGCCGACGGCTACTTTGCCACGGATGACGGCAACCTCGATTGGACGATCCCCGACGAAGCGATCGATCAGGCCGGTGCGGACCGCATGCCGGATTTCGACACCATGCTTTTCGGGCGTCGCACCTACGATGCCTTCGAGAGCTTTTGGCCCCACGCCGAGGGTGATTCGACAACGGCCGGCGATCCCCACCACGATGGGCGGCGCACGAAGACGCTGCTGGCCATGGCGAGCTGGATCAATCGCACGCAAAAATGGGTATTTTCAAGCACGAAGCAGCAAGTGAGCTGGCAAAACTCTCGGCTCTTTTCGCGCTTCGACCCGGCCGAACTCCGTGACCTCAAACGAGCTTCTGGCAAAGACATGATCGTGTTCGGCAGCGGCACGCTCGTGTCGCAGCTGACCGAGCACCGCTTGATCGACGAGTATCAATTCGTCGTGGGACCGTTGCTCTTGGGTGGCGGGCGTTCGCTGATCCAGGGTGTGCCGGGGCGCGTGCCGCTCGAGCTTTTGGAGGCGAAGCCGTATCCTTCGGGCAACCTCGTGCTGCGCTACGCGCCGCGGGCCTAGGCGCTCGGGGTGGACTCGCGGGCGCTGATCTTCCGCCGTGAATCCGGGCGCTTGGTCGCGGCGTTGACGCGCATCTTCGGCGTGCACCATTTGGCGCTCGCCGAAGATGTCGTGCAGGACGCTTTCGCGAGGGCGCTCGAGGTCTGGGCCACGGACGGCGTGCCGGAGAATCCCTCGGCATGGTTGATGACCACCGCCAAGAACCGCGCGCTCGACATCGTGCGCCGGGAGCGCACCGCGCGGCGCTTCGCGCCCGAGATGGGGCGTTTACTCGAGACCGAGTGGACGCTGACGCCACTTTTCGAAGAAGCCTTCGCTCCCGCCACCATCCGCGACGAACAATTGCGGATGATGTTCTCTTGCTGTCACCCCAAGCTGGCTGAAGCAGCGCAACTGGCCTTGATCTTGAACATCCTCTGCGGCTTCGGCGCGCACGAAATTGGCAACGCTTTGCTAGTGAGCAAAGCCGCCATCGAAAAGCGAATCGTGCGGGGCAAGCGGCTATTGAGCAGTAGCCAACGCTTGTTCGAACTGAGCCACTCGGATTTCGACGCGCGCTCGTCGACGGTGCGACACGCGTTGTACTTGCTCTTCAACGAATGCTACCACGGAGCGTCGGATGAGCCCGTGCGTCGTGAGTGGTGCGCAGAGGCCCTGTATTTGACGGAGCTCTTGCTCGAGTACCCGCCCGCCGCGACACCCACGACCTTCGCGCTCGCCGCCCTGCTCTGCCTGCACGCAGCACGTTTGCCAGCCAAGCTCGACGCCGATGGCGATTTGAGCGCGCTCGCCGAGCAAGACCGCGCTCGCTGGGATGCTCCGCTCGCCGCTCGAGGTCTGCACTTTCTCGAGCAATCCGCGGCCGGCTGCGAACTTTCGGCTTACCACCTCGAGGCGGCGATCGCCGCGGTCCACTTCAGCGCACGCACGCTGGCCGACACCGACTGGCCCGCGATCGTGTCTTTGTACGATCGCTTGCTCGGCCTCGCCCCTTCGCCGGTGGTCGCGCTCAATCGTGCCATCGCCATCGGGCAACGCGATGGTGCTGAACGTGGCCTCGCCGCGCTGCGTGCGATCGTCGACCGCGATCGCCTCTCCGCTTATCCGTTCTATCCCGCAGCCCTGGCGGAGTTCGAACTCCGCCGCGGGAACCATGCGGCCGCCCGCAGGCTGTTCGACACCGCGCACGGCTTGGCCCGCAACGACGCAGAGCGCCGCTTCCTCGCGCGGCGCATCGCCACAATTATACCCGGGTGATATTGACAACCATTTCTGCCGGGTATAATTAGACTCGGAAATGATGGCAAAACCCGAGGAAAAGCTGGAGCGAGTGCAGGACACGGCGCGCTGGGCCGCGGCGGCGCGAGCGGTCGAGTCCGCGCGCGAGGACGCGCTGTTCCACGATCGGTTTGCACGAGGCTTCGCCGGCCCAAGCCTGGACGCAATGATCGAGCTCTGCCGCCGCGTCGGAGGTACCTGGCCGATCGTCACGCGAACGGTTTTGATCGATCGACTCGTCGTCCAAGCGGCGGCCGACGGGGCCGACGCCGTGCTCAATCTGGCCGCCGGCTTCGACACTCGCCCCTACCGCTTGGTCCTTCCACGATCGCTGGTCTGGATCGACGTCGATCACGCGGATGTGATCGAAGCGCGGGCGAGCCGGCTCGCCACGGAAGCCGCCAGTTGTACGGTCGAACCGCGTTCGCTCGACTTGTCCGAAGACTCCGCGCGACGCGCGCTATTTGCCGAAGTCGGAGCGCGTTTTCGGCGCGTGGTCGTGATCACGGAGGGTCTGCTCTACTACCTCGACGAGAGCGCCGCTCTGGGCCTCGCGCGCGAGCTACGCGGGCTCAGCCCGCAGCTTTGGATCTTCGATCTGCATAACCGAGCGGTGCGCGAGATGATTCAAAAGCGCAGCGGCGGAGCCTTGCGTGGCACGGCCACGATGCGCTTCGCGCCGGACGAAGGGGCGCTCGTCTTCGAGCCTTTAGGTTGGAAAATCCGCAGCGTGAGCTCCAGCGCGAAAGCAGCAGGGCGTCTCGGCCGTTTGCCGTTCTTGATGTCGCTACTCGTGCGCTTGCCCGCGCCGACCTACGGCAAACCAGGCTGGCCATGGGCAGGCGTCTGCGCGGCCGAGGTCGCTACCAGCGAACGCGGCTAAACGCGTCGGGTTTCGAGCAACGGGCGTCGGGTACGGCTTTGCTCGAGGCCCGACTGACGGTCTCAATCAGACCCAGGACCCAGCAGCTCGGGCAACCGCGCAGCGCGAACAGTGCCACGGGCAGTGCAGCAAGCGCCAGCCACGGCCGATGCGGTGCCAAGAGCACCGCGGCAGCCAGTGCGGCCAAACCGAGGACGCCCCGGAGTACGTGTTCCAACACGCTCTTACTCGCGAACACTAGTTGACCCCCGCACTCGCTTCGGCAACCCGCGCCCGCTCGAGCTCTTGACGAAGCGCGCTTCGCGCCCGATGTAGCCGCGTTTTCATCGTGTTGAGCTCGAGCCCGAGCGCCACGCACGTCTCGGCACTGCTCAGGCCCTCGAGATCTCGCAGCACGAGCACCTCGCGCGACGGCCGATCGAGCAGCGCGATCGCGGCGTGAACCGCGCGAACCAGCTGCCACCGCTCGAGAGCTTGTTGCGGATCGCTCTGCTCGGAGGGCACGCCCTCGAGCTCTGCAGCGCCGTCTGCGCGCTCGCCCAGTGCTCGCCGCTCGCGGAGGAAAGGCCTCAGCATGCGCTGGCAAGCGTGGCGCACCACGGTCATCAGCCAACTGAGTGCGCCCGGATCGCGAACCACCTCGGGCCGACGCGACAGCTTACCGAAAGCCTCCTGCACCGCGTCCTCGGCGTCGAACCGATCGCGGCAGACGCGCAATCCGAAGCGATACACGCGGTCGTGATAGGCGCGCACCAGCTGCGCCAGCGCCGCGTCGTCCCCACGCGCCGCGTCTAGCGCAGTCATCGGCGCTCCGCGGTGGGACACGTGGACTTGCCCAGCAGCGTGTAGCCGAGGCAGCTGCCGGACAGGGCCGTGTACGCCAGATAGGCTGCCATCAAGCCGAACGCTGGCACTCGCACCAGCAGCGGCAACGGTAAAAAAATGCTGCCGGCCAACAGAGCCATCACCGCCAAAGCCCGCGCAGCGCGATCGCCCCTACCCAAGTTCTTTTCCATTTTTCCGCCTTTCAAAAGGAGAAGCCAGCCCGCCAGGAAAGGATTCAAAAAATCTCCGAAAACTGGCCGCAATTTAGGGGGGTGCTGCCCACGGAGGCGGTGAAGGGGCATGATAGCGTGAGCCGTGGCCGCGCGAGTCTCCACATTCAAAGCGAAGCCCAAGCCTGCAACCAAGCCCAAGCCTGCAACCAAGCCCAAGCCTGCAACCAAGCCCAAGCCTGCAACCAAGCCCAAGCCTGCAACCAAGCCCAAGCCTGCAACCAAGCCCAAGCCTGCAACCAAGCCTGCAGCGAGCAAAAGGCAGCCGGTGAAGCTGCTTGCCGGCGGTAATCCGCAGATCGCCAAGGCCAACGGGGACGCCACGGTGCAGGCTTACATCAACGCGCTGCAAGGTTGGCAACGGGAGCTCGCTGAGCGGCTGGATGCGTTGATCGTGCGTCACGTGCCTCAAGTACGGAAGGCCGTGAAATGGAACTCCCCGCTCTACGGCATCGAAGGCAAGGGTTGGTTCCTCGGGCTCCACACCTTCACGCGCTACCTCAAGCTCGCGTTCTTCCGCGGCGCCGCTCTGCGCCCCGCCCCGCCCGGTGTGAGCAAGGGCAAGGACACGCGCTACCTCGATATCCGCGAACACGACGCGGTCGATGAAGAAACGCTCGAGAAGTGGCTCAAGCAAGCGGCCGCGTTGCCGGGCTGGGTTCCGTAGGCCGCAATGCGTCGCGAGTCGCTCGACGCAAGCTGACCGGGCGGTCGTGGGTCCATTGCACGCGACCTCCTTTCCAGATCGACCCGTTCAGTGCGCGCTCATCGTCGGCCAGGATCGGCGCCGAGGCGCCGCGGAGTAGAGCTCGTTAGCGCAGCCGCGAGAGAATCAGCACTTCGCCGGCCAGTGCGGTGGCCCACGCGAACGACCGCAGGTACGGCACGCCGCCGATATAAAGTCCGCTTTGAACGACCCGAGCACAGAGAAAGATCGTCGACCCGAGCGCGGTCCGTGCGTCTACTCGCCCGGCGGTATGCGCGACCAGCACCAGAGTAGCGAAGGGCGCGATGTTCTCGGTGAGGTTCTGCTGGGCCCGAACCGTCCGAGCGACCCAGGGCGCCACCTCCAACGGCGTGTCGCGGTTGCCGAAGGCCCATGCGAAGCCGCCTGCGCTGGCGAAGCGCCCGAACGAGTAGAGGAACATGAGCGCAAAGTAGAGGAGCGCACTGCCCACCAGCATCCAGAGGTCGGTGGTCATGCTCAGTCCGCGCTCTGCCCGCCGGTGAGGTTCAATGTGCTGCCCGTGAGGGCAGCGCCCAGGTCGGAGGCGGCGAACACCGCCGCAGCCGTGAGCTCATGGAGGGTCGTCGAGCTCCGCCGATGATTTCCACTCTCTACCATTTGGCGGAACTGGTCACGGCTGATGCCCAGCGCCTCGCCGTGGATGCCGTAGACCACATCGATGGTCGGGGTCTCCACGATGCCCGTGGAGCGCAAGCAAATGGCCCGCACGTTCCTGGAGGCGAGCTCGGCCGACAGTGAGCGGGTCAAGGCCTCGAGCCCAGCCCACGCGACCGTCATGCCTCCCACCAACGGCGTTCCTACGCTTGCGGGGTTGGGAGTGTGCACGAGCAGCGCACCGCCCCGACCACGAGCCATCACTCGGGCGGCCGCGCGCGCCGTGATGAAATGCGCCCGGGTGTAGCTCTGCACGGGCCGCATGAAGCTCTCGACCGAGAGCTCGGTGAGCGGGATGCCCTGGACGCCAGGCTGAGGGATCCCCGTGGCGTCGAACGAGACGTCGAGGGATCCGTGTTCGGCGACAGCGAGCTCGAGGTGAGCCATGACCGCCGTCTCATCGAGCGCGTCCAGCGCCGCCGCATGGGCCCGTCCACCGCGGCCCTGGAGCTCCTCGACGAGCTGCTCGAGCGGCGGGCGGTTCCGACCGACCAAAAGCACCGTCGCTCCGGCCGCCGAGAATGCGCGGGCCACCGCGCTGCCAATTCCGCCCCCGGCGCCATAAATGACGGCCGTCTTGTTCTTCAACATGTTGGTCCTCCTGCTTCCGAGCGACCTGCCCGGCGCAGTGAGAGACGTCACGGACGCGCCCAAAGGTGCGGTCGCTTCTTTTTTTTTCGGACCGCATCTTTTGGCAGGGCCACGACGTCTTCGTTCAGGAGACCGCATGCTCACCACCCCCGTCCGTTCCCGCACCCTGAACGACAAGCCCGACGACAACCAGGGCGCGATCGAGGCGGCCCGTGGGATTCATGTCGAGGCCCGCGCGACATCGAACCGCACCCTGGCAGAGCGGCTCGCCGCCATGCGTCCACGCTTGCACCGGTACTGCGCGCGGATGACAGGTTCGGTGATCGACGGTGAAGACGTGCTTCAAGACGCGCTTTTGCGGGCGCTCGAGGCGTGCGGCGATGGTCGGGAAATCGCCAACCTCGACGGCTACGTATTTCGGATCGCGCACCGCGCCGCGCTCGATCACTTGCGACAGCGGGCGCGGCGGGAGTCCAAAATGTCGAACTACGATGTGAATCGCGTGGAGCATCCACTTGCGGCGTCGGACGGCCGCGTCGCATTGCAGGCCAGTCTGAGGGCGTTCATCCAGCTGCCGGTATCGCAGCGTTCCTGCGTGGTACTCGTGGATGTGTTGGGGCACAGCGCCGAGGAGGTCTCCACCATCACGGGGTCCTCGGTGGCGTCCGTCAAGGCCGGCCTTCATCGCGGTCGCGCCCGCCTGCGAGAGCTCTCGCTCACCTCCGACGAGACTCCCCCGCTCTCGGCCGAGCAGACCCGGCTGCTGCGGGCCTACGCGGACCGGTTGAATGCGCACGATTTCGATGCGCTAAGAGAGATGCTCGCAGAGGAGGTGCTTCTGGAGGTGGTCGGTCGTGCGACCCTCAGGGGGCGGAGTGCGGTCACCAACACCTACTTCGCGAACTACCGCGAAACCACCAACTGGCACTGCGTACCGGGTCTCATCGAAGGCCAGCCCGGCCTCCTGATCCACGACACGGCCGAGGCCGACGGCCCTCCACGCTACTTCATCCTCACCGAGTGGCGCGACGGCGTGCTGTTTGCCGCACGGGATTTCCGACATGCCGCGTACGCGGCAGAGGCAGCCGTAATGGGCCCCATCGGCTGAAACCGCCTTTCGTCGTCCTCGGCCCCCTTGTCGTTCGGCTCCTGCCGTCTCGGCCGTTTCGCTAGCCTTCCGGAGCTGTTCCATAACGACCTGGCGCGCACTGAAGCTGCAGACAGCTCACGAAAGCGACTCGCGCCAGGTCGTCCGGATCCACTCCTAACGCCTCCGCGCGAGCTCCATCCCTTCGAGCACCATCGGATTCTCGCTGGCCATCAAGCCGTCCAGCGCTACCTGATCCAACTGCGATTCGCGGAAAAACGTGAGCACCCAGTTGGTGGCCAGCTTCTTTCCGCTGGGCAGGCGGACCTCGTCTTTCTGCAGGCGGAGCGCCGTCTCCAACGCGCTGCTGATTTGGCCAACCAGTTGGCGCTTGGCCTCGATCGGCACTCCTGGCGGCACCTCGAGCCGCACGACCGGCCGCATCGACTCGGAGTCCAGTCGACCGTCTTGGCTCACGTCCTCCAGCGAGAACTCGCGCAGCAACACTCGGGTGTCGTCGATGGGATAGGTGTGATGAATCGCTTCGTACAGCTGGGAGACAAGCTGCTTCTTCGAGTGAGCAGGCAGTCCGCTCGGCAAATCAACATAGGCGACAGGCATTCGAACATCCTCCAGAGCCGACGAAATGTCGGTCTGAACAAGAGACGGTCTGGCCATGCAAAAGGATTCTCCGTGATGGCGCCGACTGCTTTCGCCCCGCGTCGAATAGTGGCGCGGACGAACCACCATTCGAGAGGCAATCGTGGCGGCCGTCGTCGTTGAAGACATGCCGCCTTCGCACTGTCGCGCCGCCGGGAAGCGCTAGGCGCCGTCAAAGGCTCGACCCTCGCGGATGCGGTCGTCATGGCGTCTGTCGCGCTGGGCGGTGCCTCCTCGAGCCGCAATTGCTCGGCGTGGGGGCATTTCCCGGGCTCGTGCGACGCAAATCTTGAACCGTTTGGGTGCGATCATAGCCGCTCGTCAACGGGCGGGATAGACTGGGAACGTGGAACAGACTGGCTACCACGTGGTTCTCGAGCCCGATCCCGAAGGCGGCTATGTCGCCGTCGTGCCCGCCTTCCCCGGCTGCTACAGCCAAGGCGAGACTGCGGAGGAGGCGCTCTCCAACGTGCGCGAAGCCATCCTGCTGACCATCGAGGACATGCGCGAACGGGGCGACGCGATCCCAGATCCTGCCGGCGAGCTCGTACACCGCGTGTCGGTCGGGGCGTAGCGTTTCGCGACGCCGGCATGTCCATCGACGAGTTCGTCGAGGCTCTGCGGCGATGAACCCAGCGTCGCCTTCCGCCCGCGCCATTGTGATCGGTGCCGACCGCTCTGAGCCGCTCTCGATGCGGCTCTCAGCGCTGGATGAAGTCGTTCGAGCGTTCCCTGTCAAAGGCAGCCCGTGATCAGAAAAACACGTAAGCCCCGAGGCGTTGCCTCGAGGCTCTTCGTTGCTCCCCAACAGCTCCTCAAGTAAGAACTTCGCGACGTGTGTCGTCGTGGATTTCGCTGCCGCAAGAAAACCGCGGATTCGGGGTATGTCCCGTGATCGGCACGATCCGCTGCAGCGCGCGCTCGAATGGATGCGCCAACTGGAGACCGGCGAGGTCGCCTCTCGAGCCGCAATCGCTCGGCGTGAGGGCATTTCCCGGGCTCGTGTGACTCAAATCTTGAACCGGTTGGGCGCGACCATGGCCGCTCGTCAACGGGCAGGATAGACTCGAAGTGTGGAACAGACCGGCTACCACGTGGTCCTCGAGCCCGATCCCGAAGGCGGCTATGTTGCCGTCGTGCCCGCCTTCCCCGGCTGCTACAGCCAAGGCGAGACGGCCGAAGAGGCGCTGTCAACGCACGCGAAGCCATCCTGCTGACCATCGAGGACATGCGCGAGCGGGGCGACGCAATCCCCGACCCCGCCGGTGAACTCGTCCACCGCGTGGCTGTCGGAGCGTAGCCTTGCCGGCGCTCCCGCGCGTATCGGGGCGAGAAGCGGCTCGCGCGTTCGCCTCCCTCGGCTAGGAGATCGTGCGCCAACGAGGCAGCCACTTGCGACTACGGCATCCGACCAATACTCGCCAGGCGCTAACAGTTCCAGACCACGCTGAGCTGAAGACTGGCCTCCTGCGTGCACTGATTCGCGACGCCGGCATGTCGATCGAAGAGTTTGTCGAGGCCTTGCGGCGATGAACCCAGCGTCACCGTATGCGCCATCGTGATCGGTGCCGACCGCTCTGAGCAGCTCTCGATACACGTGACGCGGCGAGAATTTCCCGAAGCGTCCGACTACTGGGACGGTAACCGGGTGTACGCGACGATCCATATCCGCGCGAGTGCGTTTCGCGGCGCGTATGAGGCCCTCCTCCGCACGAATGAGCTTGCCTCGTTCAGGGATCAGCTCGCGACGCTCCACGCCGCGTCAAAGGGTCCGCTACCTTCGAGACGATGGAGCACTGGCTCCGCGTTGGCATTCAGGGCGACGGCCGAGGCCATTTTTTTGGCCCAGTACGAGGCGCGTGATCAGCCCGGAGTTGGCAACTCTCTTCGCTTCGAGCTCGCCTTCGATCAAATCGAATTGCCACCGGTGTTCGCAGCGCTGGATGAAGTCGTTCGAGCGTTCCCTGTCAAAGGCAGCCCTTGATCAGGGAAGTTTCGCGCGACCCAATCGGCAAGAAGACGGCAGCTGGGCGGCGGCGCCCCAGAATTGTCAACGCGAGTGAGACAGCTCTCACGGGTTGGGAGCACTTCGGTGCACCGCGGTGAAATCCGCTGGTACACGTTCGCTCTGCCCGACAAGCGAAGCCCCGTGCTCATCCTGTCGCACGACGCGGTACTGCCAAGCTTGAACGAAGCGATTGTCGCGCTAGCGACGCGAACGCAAGAGCGTGTAAGGCTCGCTCAGGGTGAGGAAAGGACAAAGGTCATGGGGACCGTAATGACCGCGGAGCCCCCTTCGGGTGGAGGGAACCTCGCGCCACCGGCTACGGCCTTCACGCAACCGATTGGAGCTGATCCGGTTTCCCGGACCCCAGATGGAGCCAGTAAGCTCCCGGAGTCCGGAACATGGCAAAACAGCGAAAGAAGCACACGGAAGAATTCAAGCGGGACGCGGTGCGGATGATGCGCAACC
>Ga0247778_1000261_pt1 | contig 85205 bp, 100 predicted proteins | sample UWRJL049202B5_FD_179939 | JGI IMG/M metagenome (GOLD analysis project Ga0247778, IMG submission 179939) | Plant litter microbial communities from Arlington Agricultural Research Station in Wisconsin, United States - UWRJ-L049-202B-5 | ecosystem: Environmental > Terrestrial > Plant litter >... | reverse complement strand
AACCATGAAAATACACCTCGTTGTAAAATAATTATTATAAATGCAATTGCAATTATTTTGCCTCCAAATTAAGATTGTAAATTAATTAATAATAGCTAATCCACGTACTGCAATTACATCCTCAATTTTGCAGGTCAATTGCTCTATATAATGCCGGAAATCACATGGATCTACCCGGTCCCAGAGCTTTTGAAGCTCCCTATACATATCTTCCCTATTTTTGGGTATATATGGTAATTTCTTCAGTTCTTCTTTCATCCAGTGCCAGACCTTCTTTATTGGGTTCAGGTCTGGTGAAGAAGGAGGCTATTTAAAGCCGCGTATCCCATGTTCTAGCCGGGGTAGTCGGGCACTCCCGGCATGGACCTTACTCCCATCTTCCATGAAGATATACTCCGGACCCAGGCTGTCAAATAACGGGAAAACCACAGGCTGTAGAACCTGTTGAAGATAGGCCTTAGAATAAATACCTTTACGGTCAGGAAGTTTCTCCATGAAGACCAATTTTGATTTATAATCCCAGCCTATTGCCCCCCATATTATGACCAAGAACCTCCCTGACCTATATACTAACCGCATACAATCTGTACAGCGTTTTTCGTCTATCCGTCATGTTACCCAGATCCTGCCACACTTCCCAATCTCAAATATAGCTTCATCAGACCATATAACCTTCCTCTAGTCCCCTCCTAGTTTGCCATCTTCCTTATGGGCTGTATAGTCCGATGTTCCCCACCACCGGTGTTCCAAAATAAAGCCTAATCTTTTCTTAGTTTATTTGCGTGATATATAAAGTCTCGGGCACGATATGCAGTGTCGGTAGCCTGCGCGGCGTAGTTCTCGGCGAATAGTGCGTGGAGAAGCTTGGATTCCTAATTGGGCCCTGACCTAGGCAAAGGTCAACCGACGCGTCGACCAATCTCTAAAGATATAACGAATACATTGGCGGATCTGTTTAGCAAACATCAAATGGGGCTTCGGATCTTTTTTTTTGCGTATACGGCAGTTTTTTTCTTGGTGGAGGATACGTCGAATAGTATGTCGAGGAAAGGTAGTTTTGGAGACGATCTGCTGCTGGGAGAATCCACTACACTCTAAACCGCGTATTACAGTGCGTACAGGAGTAGGCCATTCGCCATTCTTTTTCTAGGGTGGAGAATTGAATATAAGATCATTACTCATCTTGAATTATAAAGCGATTGGGATAATGGTTGTTTATTAATTAATATTCTAAGAAGGAGGGTGGTAAAATTGACGCGAAGACGCGTCTCGCTTAGGTGGGCCGTGTGTGGTGGCCCCTACTCTTACTAAATGGAACCTCAGCAAGTACAAAAGGCTTTCCGTGACGATCACAACATTACCTGGATCTTCTAGAAAATCGTCTTCTTGATGCTGCTCCTCGCTGACATTATCCAAACCCCTGACTAAGTTGCAGTATTCGTTTTCTAATTTGTGACGATCGGTCAACTCCATTTCATCGACCTTTCGCCTAATGTTCTCTGCACTTCTTCTTGCTCTAGTCAAAATATCCTCACTGATATCAATGCTTAGTGACTCGGTGCATACGTTATCGATGTTGTGAGCTTCATCGAAGACGACTATAGAGTCCGCGGACAGTTCTTTCGAGAGTCTTTCGGCAATCTTTGGATCAAGAAGATAGTGATGGGAATAAATAACAACATTGCAGTACTATATCTGAAAACCAGGAAGTAATCAGTCAGCATATAACCTAAGCAGTGACTTTCAAGCGGATAGATTTACCATGCGTCTTGAAGTGAAATAAGGACACTGTTTGTGCGATTCTCCATAGCTGAGAAGATCCCCTAGTGTCCAAATTCCATTTGGGATCAAGTTCTGCGGCTCAAGAAGCTCTAAGTTTTAATAAATCCGGAGTGTTAGTCTGGGCGGATTGTCAATGGTCATGGAAGTCTATCCAACTTACCTTATGGTAGATACAGGTCCCAACACCATCGCTTTGATCATGCTTTTCTCTAGTGAAACTAGCGGTCAAACTCCGACAGCAAGCATCTACTACACTGCCTGATTTCTCTTTCTTGATAGATGGATGAAGACAGAGATTCTTTCTGCTTGTCAACCCAAGGCCGCGGAATTCTTCGATGTGTCCAAGCTCGATGGCCCGATATTTCATGAGAGCTTTGAGCTCGATCAGCACCTTCTCGATATTAGACATTGTGCCTATTCATATTAGCTACAACTGTGACTTTGAAAAAAAGGGGCTAACTGAACTAACGAGTGCAATATATCAATTTTCGGTGGGTCTTAGAGTGCTGTTGATATGCGACGATGAGCGACAAGAGTGAGATGGTCTTGCCTGTACCTGAAGGCATTTCCAAGACGCAATTTCCACCCGTGTCGAGGGTTTCTAGAAACCAACATTAATCGGTTGTGGCAGCGGAGAAAAGCAACAGAGGGCTTACTTTTGAGATCACACATGTATGCATATTGCTCAGGATATATTTTCGGGTATGGGAAGATGACAGGAAGGCCATCGATGTTGAACTTCATCGTGACCTGTATTTGGTGGATGAGTACAGAAGTAAGGAAACCGCGAGGTGATAAGTAGAAATTCTGTGGTTCACGTGACAAAATTTGCAGTCAAATTATGACCTCAATTTTCTTCACCGTACTATAATTCGGCGGTTACGATTACATTTAATGGCTAGTCTCGCCGCGGGTCTGGCAGCTGTAAGTATTGATATGAAAGCCATTAAAAATTGAACGCACATAAGAAAATCGTGCTCAATACGCCAAAGAACCCAGAAGCGCAGGAAAAGGGAGAAGGAAGAGGGCAGTAAGCAGAAGAAATGGCAATTTGATAAGAAAGCCGTTGAATGACTTGCGTCCGATGGTCGCGAAGTCGTCTTGGATTATTTGCAACAATAGTCATACCACATCGTCGCCTACTGTAACGAAAGAGCAGCGAGCCTTGTATTCTCGTGAACTCTTGCACATGTGTTTAGATGATCTTTGACGGTGCTCTAAGAGGAAAGATGCGGAGACTACCCCAGAATTTGCATGTGAAGTCGTTAGATCCGTCTCTCACCTCAACCACCAATCAGCATCATACCTCGGCATTCCTAATGTCCTCGAGACCATCTCGGTCCTTCACACCTCTCTGCGGACGAAAGTCTATATTTCAGACCTCTTCTTTCCGTCTCCTTATTGTTCATCCTGCTTTTTTTTCTACAGGAAGTCTAATCTAGGAATCTTTTCTTAGAGATAGAGCTGAAAGCCGAGAATGTCTCAAGGTAAGTTGATGTTTGTTGTTGAAGAAATGCAAGGCTGACAGAAAATAGCACAGAACAGACTCACGCAAGTCTCCGGGCACCTCGCGGGCTCGAAAAGCAGTATTGCGCCCACGGAAGGTGATGCGCGGGCAAGACTTCTAGCAAAGAATCCAGACGATGTAAACACCTCTCTCCAGCCCCTCCACAGCCGCACAATAAGCTGACCAACCCCTCACCAGATCGTTGTAACAGCATGTCTACGCACAGCATTCACAAAAGGCGGACGAGGCGGCTTCAAAGACACAGCAGCGGCGGATATGCTAGTGGGAGCATTTAAGTCGTTGATCGAGAGGTCGAAGATTGACCCAAGCTTGGTCGAGGATATTGCGGTGGGCTCAGTTTTGCCTCCTGGTGGGGGAGCGACCGAGTTCCGTGCTGCTGCGCTTGCTGCGGGATTCCCGGTTACGGCGGCGGTGAAGAGTTTGAATAGACAATGCTCTTCGGGACTACAGGCCTGTGTTGATATTGCGAATGCGATTTCAAGTGGCATGATCGAGGTTGGTATTGGAGCTGGGGTGGAGAGTATGAGTTTGCAATATGGGTACGTTATGATAATGTCTCAAACAGAAGCAAGGCTCTTTTTTACAAGAAGAATGGAAGCTAACGAGTTATTATAGACCAGGCGCTGTCACCGAATTCTCCGAGCTCCTCGAATCCCACCCCGAAGCCGCGAACTGCAAAGTACCCATGGGTCTCCTCTCAGAACAAATGGCCAAGGACCGCAACATCCCCCGCAAAGTACAAGACGAATTTGCAGCTTCGTCATATCAGAAAGCAGTCAAGGCACAAGCAGCTGGTCTTTTTGATGAAGAAATTGCTCCCCTCAAGGTCAAGTGGGAAGACCCGAAGACCGGAGACGTCAAGGAAATCACAGTCGCGAAAGATGACGGCATTAGAGACGGCATCACTGTTGAAAGTCTCGGCAAGATCAAGCCAGCTTTTGCTAAGGGCGGCTCCATCCATGCCGGAAACGCATCTCAAATTTCAGATGGAGCTGCTGCAGTTCTGCTGATGAAGCGCTCCACTGCCGAGAGACTCGGCCAGCCTATTCTCGGCAAGTACGTCGCTGCATCGATTGCTGGTGTCGCTCCTTTGCTTATGGGTATTGGGCCCTGGGCTGCTATTCCCAAGGTCTTTGAGAAGGCTGGAATCAGCAAGGATGACGTTGATATTTTCGAGATCAATGAGGCTTTCGCCAGTCAATGCGTTTGGTGCGCGAACGAGTTGGGTCTAGATATGAACAAGATCAATCCCAAAGGTGGCGCGATCGCATTCGGCCATCCTTTGGGAGTGACCGGTGCTAGACAGGTTTCTACATTGTTGTATGAATTGAGGAGAAGAAAGGAAAAGATTGGAATCACGAGTATGTGTGTGGGTACTGGAATGGGAATGGCTGCAGTCTGGGTCGCTGAGTAGGAGATTGTTGCAGCGGATGATAAATTGGCATGGCTGTATGAGTACAAATACATAGACCGGCATAAATGATATTGGATACGGAATAATAACGTGAACGAGCTCATTACATCAAGCTGAAAGGGGTCTCGTGACAGGACTAATTGCGCCTAACCTCCCCCTAAGATTTAGCCTCCCTAAACGCTGACGGCCTGATGCAGCCACGACGATAAGCATGGCATGTCAGGAGTTCCGCGTCGGTACTGTTTATAGAGCTCTCACAATCGTGGATATGGGCGTACAAATGTATCTGAATGAACCGAGAATGTGTAGAATTGTGTGATTTTGGAGAGACAGATATCGTAGAGGGAAAATGTACTGTAATGTAACAGGTGGCTTGATTATGCCTGGATGACTCCATCCCAGTCACCTTTATCTGCTTATCGAATGAGACGCTAGTGGCATACCCCTCCACGACACTCAACCCTTACCCTTCCGTTGTCCCATCTCGAACTGCTACTTGAGTAACTTTGCTAGAGTCGAGTATCTTCTGTTATTCACTTGAGCTTCGGTTGCCCTCGAACTCGAACTCGCACATAGCTTGTCGTTGTCTTGAGACATTCCCCAGCGGGCCTAACGTACCGCCCAAGCTCGAACTACCTACTACCAGCAGGCAACGGTCAGGCAGGGACCACTCGCATCGAAACGGTGGTAGACCTACTTCTTCGCACACAACGATAGCTCATTGAATTCGCACTTGACTTGTCCATGTAGGGTTTCTCGTCCCCTTTCCACGTCTGCATCTATTGTTCATTCACTTCACTTCGTTCGCTTCTCAGTTCTGCCTGCGGTGCACTCTTCGCATTTAAACCTCACGCTCATCCAGCATCGTCGACTTCTATGACATGAACCCACAAAGCTAACTCGACCATGGAATCGTCCAGCGAACTTCCTCTTTCTGCAGACCCAGACCCATCAACTCCTTCTCCCGCATCTACAAGTTCCTCCAGCGAACTGCGGTTCCCCAAACCCGCCACTGACACCAGAGTAACCAACTGGGTCGAGAGCGTCACAGCCTCCAACATGTCTGCCCCGAGCGAGGACGGCAGTACCCTCGGTGACTCTGCCTACGAATTTATCGACACAGATACAGAGAGCCGTGACGATAATGCCACCGAATCTATAGCCTCTACCGACTTCGGCCGTCCAGAAGATGATGTTGCCAGCCTTGCGGATACAGAACGAAGCGGGGATGACAGCGGGGACGACGACGAAGAGAGCTCAGAGGGAGCTCCGATCCCAACCTTCCCAGGCCTTGACGGAGCTTCTTCAGCTTTTGAAACACCCACAATAGGACGCAACTCCGCCGTCCTGCTCGAGGAACACGACAAACCCCTTACTCAGTCCATCGAGTTTGAGGAGCCGTTCAGCCTCGGTGCTGAGAATGTCTCGGTCAAGCACACCGTTGCCGACTTCAACGAAGAACAGACTGCTAGGATTGTCACAGCTATGAAGCTACCTAGTCCCCCACAACGACTGGTCGTCACCATTCGCCAGACGATGACCAAGCAAGGTCTATCAACTCGAGATCCTCTTCGAATCCTATATGTAGGAAGCCACTCTGCGAAGCAAGATATCATCCACAAACTTGCAAGCTCTGTGACGGCTTCCGTGGAAGGAGGAAAGCATCTCCGGCATTCAGCCTCGCAACTTTACAATGTTGTTCCTGTGTCGGCGTTTGGCTCTGAGCGTACACCAGAAATTGAGCTCATGCACTCTTCTGGATACCAAATCAAGGTCGAGGACTGCATTTATGCCACCACACTGAAGTTTGAGGACGACCCCCAAAAACCAGATGTCATTAAGTTGACTTTGGACGACAACGTCTCATATCACTCAGTCCCAGACGACCCTGGCTTTATTGTTGAGCCACACTGGGAATTACCCCACATTGCCGTCTTCTATTGCTCAGACAGTGATGACGCTGAAGCAAAGCGAACACGAAGCATTACCAGGAAATTCATGGGTCGTCACAGCATCCCCTCAATTGTGATATCACACAAGCAGCTGTTCGATCGAGCACAATGTATGTCACTTGATCAGCACTCTATCCATATGTGTTTGGAGTCTCGAGACTCCAATGGTAGAGGAACTATCATTCATCAACGTCTTCCTATCGATCTTTCCTCTTTCTTGAACATCGATGCCAGACAGATGAATAGAAACCTCGCATACCTCACCGGTCTTCACGAGCCTCTTGAAGAGAAAGCACCTGTGGTGGCCGCCCCAACGAAGGTCGAGGTTGATTTTGTCAATCCCCCCGATGTTGAGAAGACATCTTACAGCATCAGCGACAGTGTCAGCTTCATTCGCAACCGAAATGGCGCTGAGTGGAGAGCGCTTCTACCAGTTGGGTTACTTCTTATCAGTGTCTTCACAGCAGTCCTTACTGGCATCCCAAGCTACCGCTTCTCGTCCAAGCCTTCTATCTCTATCAATAGCAAGGTCATGTCGACTATTCCCATCTCATCGACCTCATCAGCCAATGAACTTTCAGTCGTCCCAAGTATCACCTCATCAACTCGCACGATTTCCACGACGTCGACCCGTACGATCACCGTTACACATGCTCAATCTTCAGGGCCAAACAGCCTTTCAGTAGTACCGTCGATGGAAATTGGGAAGACGTCTCAGACTTTCCAAAGCCAACCGAAAACCAACAACAAGTCCTTGTGTTCCGCTGAAATTATCGGCGACAGTGAGATTTTAATTCGAATTCCGTCAGCTACGAAGTTGAGTTGGCTTACCAAGGAGGCGATGTCTGTCAATATCACCAGAGGTGACAAGATAGTTGATCTTGACCGCGCCTACAGCTCGGACGAAGGTATCGTGTTGCTCCTGCCAAAGAACCATGCGTATGGCATTCTCAACATTTCTGTCATCACCACGCGAAAGCCAAGAGTCAATGAAACTTTCCAGGTGGACTTTGGGACTCCCGCATCTCAAGCATGGCAAACCCTCGTGGACAAGGTGTCATCGCTCTTCCCAGAGGATTTGCTTACAGACCCATTGTCGTTTGGAAAAGTACGCACCACTGTGGAAGAGATGGCTGAAGAGGCTAAATCTCAATCACAAGCTACGCTGAAGCTGATGGAGGAAGTTAGGAAGTTGGCTATGGAGCAAGCTTCTTCGGCAACTGAGGGTGTGACTGACATTGCTAAGCGGATGTCATTAGAAGCTGCCAAGCGTAGTGCCATCATCTCGAAAGAAATCGGTATTCAGATCACAGACATAGAAGCTAGAATTTCTAGGCAAATGGAAGGCCTCAACAAACTTGGAGAACCGCTTAATGATGGTATCCTCAAAGCTCAAGTCCAGTCGAAGCTTATGTGGTTAAAGATGCAAGGGAAGGAAGAGGAATACAAGCGGTATGAGAAGGCTGCTACTGAAGCTATGCGCCAAAGCTCCAAGAAGACAAGGAGGGCCGAGGAAAAGCAGAAGCAGAAGGACAAGAGGGCGGCGAAGAAAGCAGGCAGGAAGGCCAGTTGAGTTACGTATGCATGTTATTTGATTTTTCGTCGTTAGTTTGGGTGGGGTTTAGCTTTTTGGTTTGGAGTTTTCGAGTTGAGATTATTGAGTCGGGTATGGGATGGGCTGGGATTCGGATGCGCACACGACACACAGCGAGGGCTGGTGAGGACTCTGGTCGACGACAAGGGAATGATATCCAATGGCAATGCTAGGTTAAGGGAACACTGAGCAGGGACTGCACTGGTTGCTGGTGTATCGGATATTTATATTTCTCCTAGGTATTGCAACATACCCTTCTCGAGCAAAGCTTTGTTTTCTCCCAGTGATATTATATCAAGTTTGTGTCTATCTGAAATTATTTGCCTTTGCAAATGAAGGAGAGAATTACCTTCCAGATTCAGGCAACCCCTACTCTATATAAGCTGTTTAATCACTCGCTCGCTGTTGGGGAGTTTGAATCTTGAATAAGCTGTAAATTTGTTTCCGAGCAAGGAAGTGGACGCGGTGGCAAGCAACGTTGAAAAATCGAGCATCGGAAAACGTAATAACGCTGCAACCCTTAACAGGGAAATGAGCGTTAAAATAATTATCAGAAATTATTATTAAAATGTTCCATTATTTCACCAAGAAGATTCACCTCAAAAATGCAGAACAAGGTTTACAGCGCTAGTGGAAGCGAGCAAACCCCACGCAAACAAATGAGGAAGGGGCGACCAGTTTTCCATAGAACACATCAGTCTTCATTATCCATCTACGTTTGACCACGTCACACGATACCGATTCCGTAGCGTATCTTACGGCAGCTGTCAATCTTGCGCTCTTTTCTACATACACACAGTCTTACTTGCATAGATAAGCCCAAGAAAATGGCAGACACTACCCCCAGCACCGAGCCCAAGCTCGAGAAGAAGGAGACGGAGCTTGCTACCGGCGCAGAGGGTGCTGAGAAGAAGGATGCTCCAGCAGCAGTAAGTTTCCATTTTGCTCTCCGTACGTTTCCAGTTTCTGCCCGTGATGGCGGGGTGGAAGTGGGGTAGGCATAATGCTTTTGCTGATACGATTCACTGCAGACTTTGACCGAACAGGCAACCAGCGCTGCCTCCACTGCCGCTACGACGGTCACCAATGCTGCTTCTGGCGTCGCTGATAATGTGTTCTCCATGTTTGGAGGCGGTGCAAAGAAGGAGAAGGCGGATGAGGATGAGGATCGTGGTGATAACTCTGGGAGCGCAAAGGCCTTGAAGGAGAAGGCTGCCGAGGAGAACCCTGAGGTATGTTTGGATATCTGAAATTTTCCGTTTGGGGTGATAGCAGAGCAAAAGCTGATACCGGTTTGAATAGGAGGAGGCACCAGAGTCAGAAGACGTCCATTTCGAGCCCGTTATCCGCCTCACCGAGAAAGTCGATGTCAAGACCAACGAGGAGCTCGAGGAGCAGGTATTCAAGATGCGCGCCAAGCTTTTCAAGTTCGTCAAGGATAGCAATGAGTGGAAGGAGCGTGGTACCGGTGATGTTAGATTGTTGAAGCACAAGGAGAACGGAAAGACTAGATTGGTTATGCGAAGAGACAAGACCCTGAAGGTCTGCGCCAACCACTATGGTATGTTTTTGAATAATAGGGAGCTTAAGCAGTTACTGACAATTGGGAAGTCGTTCCTGAGATGAAGCTCTCCCCCAATGTTGGATCCGATAGGAGTTGGGTTTGGAACGCTGCTGCCGATGTCAGTGAGGGAGAGCCAGAGGCCCAAACACTTGCTATTCGATTCGCGAACTCTGAGAGTGAGTTTCTTCCTTTTTCGATTTTCCTCACGTTCGCAACCATTAACTGTCAATAGATGCAAACCTCTTTAAAGAAGCTTTCATCAAGGCTCAACAAGAGAACGAGGCTCTCTTCAAGTCTTAATCGACCCATATCAACCCCCTTGCGATTTCGATTCAGCACAGCACAACCCATTATTCCCCCACAACTCAGTCACGACAGTCACGAAACCCTTTAGCACGAACAAGCACAATCCCCCTTACGCGATGCATATCATGCTTTTCACAAAGAAAGCAGAAACCCTTCTTGTAAACAGCATTTTCCAAATCTTTTGAGAGGCCTTGACGAATCTGGCGGTCTTGGTCTTTATTACACCTCCAAATGCGATGGAGTAATATCATAGATTCGATGATGGTGGTGGATTGGAAGGATGCTCTTTGAGATCAGTTCAGATCAGGCTCATCTCACGTTGACTGGTTATAAGACCATAGCAAGTATGATGAGATTGTAGTTAGACTAAATAGCAGTCCCTCTTTGTCCCCGATCTGCGCGTGTTAAAATCTAAACTTGAAGCTCTTGGCGGTCAGTGATAATGACCTGGCAATATTGAATTAGATATCACCTTCAGCACCAGGGTGTAAATTCATTTAGATCGCACGCCTTCCCTCAGCTTCACCAACTCGACCTTGTTTGCGCTCTCAACATTAAATACTTATCACTCATATTCAAATACGATTTTACCTGTCTTTCATTTGAAAAGCCGTTAATAGCTTTCATCACCAACTTATTGAGCTTCCTCCTATCTTTGCGAGGTTGCCAAACGGCGAACTAGCGCGCCAACTTCCCCCGCGCTCGCGACTTCGCGTTCGCAAGTACAGCACCCTGACCTCATCCACGTTCCCCAACCACGACTACGCTCTCAGAATAGTGATTACCGTCACAATGGTCGCAGATGTAAGTAGATTGTCTTACGGCAACCTGCCCCCTCAACAATCTCCCCTAGAGCACAGGAGCTCAGCGCGCGCGCGCAACGCTAACTCGCGCGCAGATTCGAAGAACCGTGAAGTTGGTTACTGAGCAGCGAAATATCGACAAACCCTCCGAGGTCGAGGGTTTTCCGATGAAAAACTGGAACATTGAGATCTTCCTCCTTGACGAAGCTGGTAACGAGAAGCCAGCTACCTGCTTCACGAAAGCGACCTACAACCTGCATCCTTCCTTCGCGAACCCAGTACAAAGTATGTTTCCACTCTCATATTCACGGTCACAATGTCAGAAGTAGGTCAATGGCTGATATACGTGGATTCTAGCATTCACTGAGCCCCCCTTCCGCTGCGAGAATGAGGGATGGGGTGAGTTCGACATGACAATCGACGTCTACACGACCGAGAAGGGCGGCAAGAACACACTTATGCACGACTTGAATTTCGCAAAGCCACGCTACGAATCTAAGCACAACGTCGTCTTCAAGAATCCTTCTGCTGCTTTGATCAACATCCTCAGAGAATCGGGCCCCGTTGGCGACGAAAATGGTGCACGTAAGAAGGAGGAGAAGAAACGGAAGCGCCCTCAAGCTGGAAGTATTGATATGGAGAAGCTGGCAGATGGCCTGGTTAAGCTTGGAGAAGAGGAGTTGCTGCATGTTGTGCAGCTGATACACGACAATAAGTCCGACGAAACATATACCAAGAACGATATTGAGCGTAAGGTTCCACCCAATTTCGAGTACAATGAAACAGGAGCTAACCATGGTGATGATTATAGAGGGAGAGTTCCACGTGGATCTTTATACTCTTCCCGAACCACTGGTCAAAATGCTCTGGGATTACATTTCTGCGATCCCACGCTAGTACCTCGCTGGCAGCGTTGGTGGATGGAGTTTCCATATACGTGTCTTGGAATGACGACGAAGAACGTGCTGACAGTTGCCTGGTTTTCCTCGCAGCTCATCCACACGAGAACTGCTTTCTCGAAATCCTTATCACGGATCGTATAAGCATTGCTCGGCATTATCACAGCATATGAGCCATGTATCGTATCCTGGGGGGTTATAGATTTAGCTGTGCTGCTTATCTATTTGCTTCCCGTGGCTACTTATGGATTCTGCGACATATTGCATCGGATTTCCTATTTCCTCTTCTACTGATCTCATTTCCTTGCAAAATTTACTCTCGGCGGCGTTACTCGAAACCTCTTTGCGAAGGGCATGGATTGGGGAAGGCATGGCATGAAATGATAGCGCGGGCTCAACATTTTATATTGTGACTGCAAGGCGTTTGCAGTTTCTACTGCGCTGCATTCGATGGGAAATATGTATTTATGGTGGCGGTGATGGAGGACGATACATGGCTAGAGATTGAGATGGTGACTCTTCTAGCTACCTTGGCCTGGACAGATGAATGGAAATTCTTCAAACTTCATGAGACTTTCGAGTGATTCTGAAGACATTTTGATGACCATTGGAAGTATGACTGATCTAACAAAACCATAGATTTGCAGCCACAAAACTTGGCTCTAAAGAGGTTGATAGAATAAAAACCTTTGCGAATGTATGACTTTGTTGATTCTTATTTGTTAGAGCAACTATGGGTATCTTAGAGCAAAATAGTCCTCCGTGTTTCAGGAACGTTGGGTATATGCAATTTCCGGACTGGTCAGCATTTTCCCACCATTGATGGGACAATCTGAGACTATTGCCCTGCAGAAAGCCCTTCCTCGTAAGGCAGTTCTATCCAGCCTCATTTTCGCTCTTGCGTCTTCCTAGCTACAGGTAGAGCAAGGCGTCTTGAGCTGCAGCCCCTCCCAGGTTTTCCCTTGGGGCATTCGATATAAAGCTTCGACATTAGACACAGCCTTTTCAATCCTCATCCCCAAAGCTCAGCTTGATCTTCTTTCCCTTCTTGGCCGTTTTACCTTTGTTTTTCGCAGCATCTGCCTTCTTGCTCTCTCCTTCTGGCTTCGATGCCTTCTTAGGCTGTTTGGACGCAACGCTGGTATCACCATCTTCCTCCTCATCCCCACCAACGACCTTCCCAACCTTTCTCTTCTTGCTGACTCCAATGGCAGCAATTTTCTCTTTGCTCTCTTTTGTCTCCCCACCTTCCTTCTTCTCCGCGCTCTTCAGCCCATCATCTTCTACATCTGCCTTCTCCGCTTCTTCAGCATTCTCCTTCTCCTCCCACTCCTTCCTCGTCAACGTCTCCCCACTCCCCTCATCAAAATACACCGGCTCATCCTCCGCCTCGTCCTCAGCCGTCCGTGGCTTCTTAGGTCGCGCCGCCTGGAATTCGTTGCGTTCTTGTGGGGCTGCTTGGAGGCGGGCGAGGAAGGGCGGGAGAGTGGAGTCGTAAGAGAGGTTTTTGGGTGTTATTTTTGACATTGTTTGGTTTTGCTTGTGATTGGATTTTGTGGAGAAGTTGCGCTGAAGGGTCGAGCTTTTGACCGAGTCTGGACTGGCAAATATTAGATTCGTTCTTGGGGAAACCCCAATATAAAAATTGGAGCTTGGATTGAGGCTCTTTTTTGTCACACGTGCTGGTATGTCATCGATGCAGCATCGTAGGATGCAAGCTCTCTGCAAGCTGGGCGCTATTTTATGGTGCCGGAGCGGGCTTGTGGAAACTTGACAGCTTAGATTCAACGGTTCGTTTTGGCACTTGGAATGAAACTTGGAGGTGTACAGGCTTCTTCAAGTTAAATTCAGCCTCAATCGATAACGAAATAAATGCTCGCCCCAAGTCCCCTGATCTTGTTGGTTTTCGCCTTGTCTATCAGGGCCAGGGGCGAGAATGATAAAATAATTTGACGCTATCCGCGCCCTGACAGCGGAAGGACCTAGGTAATCGCAAAGCGTAAGATTTCTCAGAAATAAGAAATAATACACAAGAACGGCCCAAGGTTACATCTTGAGACCCCGTCCTTTTCGTGTTCCACCCAACAAAATTGCGGCCTGCGCTTGCCTATAGATCTCGTCCTCCTTGCCAAGAAATCCAGGGGGGCTTTAGCCGAGAGCGATTCCTCTTTGCAGTGCAGCACAGCGCCATCTCAGAATCTCTCCTATCGTGAAGTTCAAGCAAACGACGTCTGTCCCCAAGCCATCCTCCCTAACCGCCAACTTGGGCATCGAGAATCTCCAACGCCGCCTCACCGACGCCTGCATCGAATGCAATAACCTCGTCGATCTCGTCTGCGGCCTCTCAGTGCGAAAGACGAGCTTCTCCTCGCTCCGACGCGTCGTCATCGCAGAGCGTTTCTTTCTCGAGGACATCTCGTCCATCCGCTCGTTTACCAGCAATCGTCCATCCAAGTCTGCAGATAGCCCAGGGCTGCGTCGTCGGGCCTCCTCCTTGTATTCTTCGCCCTCTTCCATTCAATCCTGCGTTTCTACATACATATTGTAATACCCACGGCTGTCGACAAATCCTTACGACCCCGGGGCCGCACCGACAGGGCCCCCTTTACGAACCTCCCTCGACGAAAAAGACAAACCCCCACCGCATCAATGGATCTCGTACAGCGAGCCCTGAAGCGATTGCCTTCGTCGCCCAGTCTGCCGACGATGGACGAGGTCAAGACCAAGACAAAAGTGACATCGAGGTTGGCGTTCTTTCGGCGGCCGCTTAGATTAAAGGGCAACTCCAGCATTTCCATACCTCTCGGCGTTGTGCTTCTTTTCCCCTGTATTGTTGTTGTGTTGATATTGGTGCTTTTTGTTCGACATCCTAAATCAGGGGTCGGCATATTAATGCCTGCTGGCGCACCACCAGCGATCAGGTTCGTCGAGCTCCGATAGCTACGAGATGGGGTTCAAGAGTGCTAATCTTTTTGGCAACAGAAAAATCAGCGAAGATCATGACAAAGTCTTCGTCACGGGCTGCTTAGAGCCCGATACTTCGAAACCACGAGCGAACGCGGCCTTCGTGGTGCTGGCGAGAAACAAGGAGTTAGATGGTGTCATACAGTCCGTCAAATCTATCGAACGACACTTCAACAGGTGGTATCACTATCCCTATGTTTTCCTGAACGACGCAGACTTCAATTCGACTTTCAAAGAGACTATTCAGAATTACACAAGTGGTACTGTGGAATTTGGCAAGATCGACGAAAAGCATTGGAACTTCCCTGATTGGATCGATCCCAAAGTCGCCAAAGAGGGTATTGCTAAGCAAGGGGACCAAGCTATCATGTACGGAGGCATGGAGAGTTACCATGCCATGTGTCGATTCTACTCTGGGTATGCTTAAAACAAACTCTGGAGAGGGTCTAAAAGCTAATACGAACAGCTACTTCTACAAACATGAGCTCTTGGAGAAATACGAATGGTACTGGCGATTGGAGCCAGAGATCAAGTATTTCTGTGATATTACCTAGTACGTAATTTTCCAGTATGCAAAAAAGGCCAGAGCTAATTAAATGCAGCGACCCATTCCTCAAGATGATTGAAACGAACAAAACTTACGGTTTCACCATTGCGGTCAAGGAATTGAAGGAAACCGTCCCGAACATCTTCAGATACGCATCTGCATACAAGAGAGTCAACAACATCACTTCCCAAGGGCTGTGGGAAATGTTTGTCGAGCCTCAACCGGAGAAACCAAAGGAAGAGGAGGAAGCCAAGCAAAGCCCTTTGCCCGAAGATGTTCTTCGCGGTGATCCATCTCGAACTTCTCTCCCAGATATCGATCCTGAGAACATGGAGGGCGAGAAATACAACATGTGTCATTTCTGGTCTAATTTCGAAATTGCCAGACTCAGTTGGTTCAGAAGTAAGGAATACGAAGATTTCTTCCAGATGATGGATCGCAGTGGAGGATTTTGGATGGAACGAGTAAGTGGCAGCATACCTGCCCAACTCAATACATGCTAACAGAAACAGTGGGGTGACGCACCAATCCACTCTCTCGCCGCAGGCGCCCTCCTCGCCCCTCGAGACATCCACTACTTCCGTGACTTCGGTTACAGACACACCACGATCCAGCACTGTCCCGCGAACGCTCCCGCTCGCCAAATGCCCCGAAGCCCTTTCCTCGAAAAGACGACCGAAGACGAGAAGAAGCGCAAAGAAGAAGATGAGTACTGGGATAACTGGGATCCAGTCAAGGAGAACGGCGTGGGCTGCAGATGCAGATGCGACACCGATATCGTAGACGTGGAAGGCAAGCAAGGATCTTGTCTGGCAGAGTGGGTAGATGTTGCTGGTGGATGGGCAAGTCCTTGATAAATAGTAACAGCCGGAAGAAGGAAAGAAGGACCTGCTCGACGAGAATGAGATGATGACCAGACATAGGGCAGGGCGTACGGGGCCTAGCTGCCAGCTTCTGGCTCAGGGATAGAATATCCTGGGTCGGGACGCGGGTGGATTACTGCAAATGAAACTACACACTGAGAAGAAGGGAATATGGCCGTTCCCGCTTTGTATTGAAGGTTACGGACGTATGCATTGTGGCGTTTTGGGCTCGGTAGGACGTCTAGTCTATATCTCAATGTGAAAATACGTTTGATCACTTTGTTGTCCTCTAATTTGCTATCCGAGTGTGGGGTCTCCTGGTTGTCAGGAAAAGCAGCACTAATTATTGCGTATTTTGAATGTTCCACTCAGTGTGGCACATTGAACATTAGTGCTCCTTTTTCTGCCCACCGCGAGGGAGGTGCTGTGTGGTAACCGTAATTGATGGTTACCACACTGCAGAGGGCTGGGAAATTAAATGTTCACGAGGTAAGCATGGAAATTCTTAGTTCTTGAAAAGCAAGTACTAATTCCAATTATGCTAGAGAAGCAAATCTGCAAGAAAGTAGGCATTCCGCCGTGACCACCTGCATCCAGTACAAATGAAACTGGTTCGAAAAGCAATCTGGCTCCCATAAATATGGGTCTCTATCCCTCTGGAATCGTTTGTTCCGTTTGGATTAAACATAAGGAAGAAAAGGACAACACAGAAGAATAGTGTTCCTCTCATAATCGTAGACGACGCGCTCAGTGCCTGAGTACACCAGCTCCGCCAATTTTCACAACACTGCGGACCAACAACAGGACTCTGGTGGTTCACCAAACCACCCAGGCTCATCCGAGGATCTCTCAATGTCCTCTTGACCATGCCGGCAACGGCGTCGGGGTTGAACTGGAGAAAAACTCGTCGATGTCCCACTTCTGATGGAGCTTTCATGGACTCAGATGGTGCCTCCTTAGAATCGGTTCTGATTTGGGCGCATTTGCGATTGAAACTGGATGGGCAAGTGCTGTATCCTGAATCGCCGTCTTCTGAAGCTGTTGCTGGGACCGTGTTCTCTGGCGTCTTTGACTTCTTGGAAGGTCTTGGCTCATCCACTTCTGTTTGTTCGTCGCCGTCAAGTGTTTCGCGTTGTCTTTTTTTACCCTCGGTGATTGTACTATTAGGGACAGCTTGGACGGCCTGGGTAGCAGCATCGTTGATGGGATCCTGATCCTTGAGCGCTTGTATGTTGTCCCAATATCTCTGAATTTTCTCCATCTTTTCGTTCAGATCCTCGTTCTGCTTCCTGATTATATCGACAAAACGTGTCAAACGCTCCTGCTCCTCTGAGAAATTCTGGGTTTGTCTTTTCATTTCATCGAGTGTAAGGTTGATTCGTTCCGCCTGCTTTGATATTTCATCCCGCGCTTGTCTGCTTTGATGTTTCTGTTCTATCATCAGTATCTGCTGCCTCTAAACGAGTGAGCACCCTTCGAGGGGTACTCACTTTGAACAACATCACTCCCGGTCTAGCAGTCACGGCGCTGGCACTAGTTTCCTCTCGTCCCATGTTCACTGGTGCATTCTTGACTTGCTTGGTTTCGTGTGCTGCTCCTTCAGAAATTGTCTCCCAGAGTAGTCGTTTGCTAGCAAACCATTCAAAATCGGCATCCACAATCAGGATGCAACATTCGACTAAAGCGTCCTCGTTGGTCCATTCTGTACCGTCACGCCTGGCATGCTCTTCATCGAGATGGGCCTCGAAGTACTCCATTGATATGTTGGGGTGTTCATTCCGCTGCAAGATTTCAGAGTCAGTATTGCCACGTCAAGAAATACCCCGGCTCTTTGCGAGATTCAATCCCTATTTTTAATACCTCGGGAGATCTGAGACGACAAAAAAAGGCATTAAACCTCGCGGAGTGCCTAAACCGGGAAATAAATTGCTCTGGGAATCTGCTTACTGAGAGTGAGCATGGTTCAAGGCAATCGACCACATAGAAGGACTCTTCATGGAGAGACAAGACGATGTCTTTGGTTAACACTTGCTCAATTCCAATGCCATAGTCGAAGTCTTTCCCTTCCGTATCTGAATCTTCCGTTTCGGCAGAGTTACCAGAATCATTCATGGAGGTCTCAATGATGAGTGGGTTGTCGGCTCGCGGTGCTGGAGATTTGGTTCCTTTCGCAAATCTCACCACCTTGGACATCGTCGTAGTGGGCTGCTGGAGTGATTCGTCGGGAATATGAGGTCATTGGCACTCTTTGATTCTCCTCCCAAAACAAGTTGAGGTTCATTTGTTCCATGTCTTAGGGGTTCTTCTAGCAATTTCCACTCTGGCAGAATCTTCTTTGGTCGTCACAAGTGTTAGCGATGCCTCTTTATCTAATAAATATATTTAGTAGTATATAAGGATCCATTAAGGGGTGCTTTAATCCTCCAGCAGATCACTCTCCATTCGCCCCTCGAATCTTGAAAATGGAAGGACTCTACAAAAAGTGGGCCATCGAAGATGACAGATTGCAGCGCGATTGGGATCGTGAAGATGAAGAGATACGCGCTCATCGGACTAATCAGAAATTATACATATGGAACCGGCGACAGGCGGAGAAGGATGATATGCTTCAAACGCAGTCCATGGTCGAACGTGTGCTCCCAGCCCAAACTCCCGGTCAGAGTACAAGAGTTCTAGACGAGGAACGGGGCCGCAATAAACGTGACGGATTACCAAGTCGACAAATGGATAAGCAATCTTCCACCACATGTTCTGCCCCATTCGTAGCCGCATTCGAGAATAGTCAGCAACGTCCAAACCGGCTGTATGATGCCAACGAGCTCTCCCAAAACGACAGACACCCAAGGAACATTCCCTCAGAGAGCGAGGATGACCACAGTCATCGGCCCCCAAGGCGACCCAAGCGACGAGAACTCGCCCGTTCTCAGGCGGCGTATATTTGCACCAAAGAGGAGGTTGAACCCGATGATATCGTTGCACTTGTCGAGGACTCATCCAGTTTAGGTGATATGACTCCCGGCTACTATGTCTTGCGGTGCTTCTGTACTGCTCGGTTTCTCAGGCCAGATAGCGGACCGATCAAGGGATTCATGCCTCACCTAATACACAGCCACAAAGATAAGCTCGAACAAAATGACAATCACAACCTTTTTTTGAATTTATCAAGCATTGTGGGATGCTAGTTGAAGATGGAGACGAAGAATGGTTCAGAAAATTCGAAGACGAACTTCAAAAAAGTGGACAACTTCGGAAACATTACCAGGCAGCCCAATACCAACCAGAGTCTGATCATTCCAAAGGTCGAGAGCAAGTTGTCCAGAGCAGAAGAGATGCTAGACAGAGCTTACTTGACAGCGCCGAACCAAACAAACGCTTGAGAAATGCCCAAGGTATGGTATCTGAAGGAGCTTATAATTTTCCACAATCGCAGCTAACAAACGTATAGCAGCCAAAGAGACCCTACCAAGATTTCACCACCAAAGCTCATTAGTTGACGGAGACTACAATGAAGAGACGGGCCAAAGAAAGAAGAGGCGCCCAGAGACTCTTGACTCTATGGACATGGGGCCTCGATTAAAGGGATCTCGTCAAAACTTATTATCCTACCCCGGCGAGTACTCAGGTCAAGAAAATCCTAGACCGATTGAAAGAAATGAATACACGACGATATACGTCGAGGGTTCTGCCAGAGGAAGTGAAAATGATCTCCCTTCATCAAATGTTCATCCTAGAGAAAGTACGCACGGAAGGAATGAAGACGTTACGGGCATCGGAAAGAGCAGTTTTGAATATCCGGGTAAGACTTTTCGGCAGGGCCGTCGTCAAGGATCATCTAGACGACCTCAGAGGAACCTAGAGGATTTTGAGGATTCGTGGCTTCAACATGGAAGCCACTCGTTGCTAGCACTAAGTCGTAAGCCTTCCGTTGCGAGGCCGGTGTCCAGTGAGGGGATCAATCCTTATGAAATATTCGATAAGGCCCCAACATATCCAAGCCGATTTCCAACCTCCGCGTCACAGCGGGACCAAGTGTACTTTGAGTCGGACGACGGCCGGCTGCAAAATGCTTACAACTATCATCCATCCAAACATTCTCCAAGAGCTAGTACAAGTCTCGCTGACGCCGAGTCTCTTGGAAGAGAGGTCTCTAAGACGCAGCAACCAGAGAACGACGCGGTTCTAAAACGTCCTGCTTCCAGCCTTCCACACGGCTCCGAGATGAGTGGCATCTATGGCGCAACAGGAGTCAGCTCCTACAGAACTGAAAAGTTGGAGAGTGAAGCCAGAACTAGCCAGAGAGCTCCTCGAAACGTCCAGCAAGAAGACAACCCTCGCCTGTCACCCCCCAGAGAGGAAGATGCATCAGCACTAAAGAAGAGCGCGGACGACGAAGGAAATAGTCGATCGTCGGAAACAATTGCGGCGAACGACATGTGAAAGGCAGCAGCCTATATCCGAGGGCGCTCCGTGTGGATGGGAGGAGGATTGAGGTTGTGGGGTGGGTAGTTGCACAATTTGGAGTTTATACTCTTTAGGATTTTCCTTGGGCAAGGAGAGTGCTTTTGCACCACACTGGATGCAAATCGTCTCTCATAGTATCTATTGTGTGGTAGCCGCAGGAGAAGTAGGGGTGTTGTCTCTCTTTAAGTCCGGGACGGTGGAACGCCTCAGCGGATACTTGTAAGATAAAATGAATAAAGGCAAAGAATATGAAGTTATTATTGCTGGATCATTCCGTAGATTATTAACGGCCATATGGACAATTCATGTTGTTCCGAGCCAGTTGCTGTCTTTCCCTCAAGAAGTGAAGAGTGAGCAAAGAGGAAAGAGATGAAGACACCCACAGGATCTTGTTGGGGAATTGACCCACGCTGACCAATCACAGCCGAAAACCCCGCTCGAGTGTCATTTGTGCATCGCGAGAGCCATCCTCTACAGGCAGGGTCCACTTCTGTGCTCAAGTCTTTCCCATGTAATCTTACATCAGTCAGAATGCATATAAGGAGTCGCTTTCTCTTATTTACCGTCTCGAAATTGTCAGGTTGCGAGTTGCGTTGTCATTCAAGTATACAGTATTGAATCTTTTCAGGCTTCCGCTCTCAAAGCTTATAATCCACCATGTCTACTTCAATTATTGTCGAGTCGCCACGATCTCCTATTCCTGTTCGTAACAAATCAAAGACCCCTCCCGACCATACCTTTCGCCATGGTCCTGGAATGCTCTTGGCCACGCACGACTCGCCCACTCGCAGTGCGATGGTGGGGAGTTCTGCTTGCGAAACAATGAGCTTGGAATTGCAATCTCTCCCACAAGCACAGCTCAGCGACGCTCCGACAGCTGGAACAGCTGATCAAATGCAAACTATTTGGGAACCATTCAAGAACAGATTTCGTGTTTTGGCAGCATGTTTCACAGCACTTGCAAATGGTATGAACGATTCAGCCAACGGAGCATTAATTGAGAGCATGGAAAGGTAAGTAAGTGTTATCTGTTTCTTGACCGCTCTCGCTGACCGCTTGCAGTCATTACAACATCAGATATGGCACTGTTTCAATCATATTCCTTTGCAACGCTCTTGGTTTTATCGCTGCCGCGTTCTTCGTGAGCACTTTGTCACAAAGACTCGGAAGAGCTAAAACGTTGGTTATATCGGAAGCATTCTTAATACTTGGTTACGCCATCATCGTCACGACCCCTCCTTTCGGCGTCGTTGCTTTCTCGTAGGTTTCTCGGTCCCCCTGATTCGCTTTGTTGCTCACCCCGTCCTAGATACTTTCTACTGGGTGTTGGCATGGCAATAAACCTTGCGATCGGACAGGTATACTGTGCCAATCTGGCGAACAACACAGTTATTATAGGCCTCTTCCAAGGAGCATACGGGATCGGAGGAACCGTTGCCCCGCTAATTGCTACGACTCTAGTGTCTCGGGGATACTTGTGGTCTCGATTCTGGATAATCGAACTAGGACTTGCTATCCTCAACCTCTTTTTTGCAGCTTGGGCTTTCTGGAATTATGAAATGGTGTCAGATCCGGCGTTGCCACCACCTGCGAACGGACGAAGCAATCATAGCCATACTATAGCACCTCCACAGCGCAGATGGGAATCTATTAAATCTCTGTTGACCCATAAAACTACTGTGTTTGGGGCTTTGTTCATCTTCGGATACCAGGTAAGTTAAAGGGACCGAGTGTCGTTTCTTCCCCGCAATTTTCCCGGAAAATAAGTATACGGACTTAGCGCTAGTTTCTCGTGCTTTCCAGTCATTCCTTTCACGTCTCTTGAGGTTTGGATTGTATGGACTGCTAACTCCCTCGTTTGAAGGGCGCAGAAGTTGCTATTTCGGGCTGGGTAATCTCCTTCCTTGTTCAAATGCGCGATGGTGACCCACGCAAAGTCGGCTACGTTACTTCCGGCTTTTGGGCAGGTGTTACCACAGGTAGGTTCAAATTTTTGGAGAAAAAGATAGGACTGAAGAACTGCAGGTCGTTTCACTCTCTCGTTCTTAGCTCACAAGATTGGCGAACGCCGCTTCGTCTTCTTCGTCACCGCAGGAGTAAGCCTAGCCAATGACTTCAGATCTATCTCATACTAACCGATTATCTACTTCTAGGCTCTGGCCCTTGAATTCGTTGTATGGTTTGTGCGATCTATTCCCGGAGACTCTGTCGCCGTGGCATTTTCAGGTCTGCTTCTTGGCCCTATTTATCCTGCTGCCACGCACATCTTTCAACGTACAATTCCCAAGAGAATGCAGATATCTTCCCTCTCTTTGATTGGATCGATTGGGACATCGGGTGGTGCTATTGCTCCATTCATGACTGGAATGATCGCTCAGAGGGCTGGGACATACGTTTTGCATCCTATTTGCATTGGTCTGTTCGCGATCATGGGGATAACTTGGTTTGTTTTGCCTGAGCCGGAGAAAAAGTCTGAGTAATCTTGGGAGGGATTTTTTATGGACATACAATCTAAGATTCTCGCCGTATATGCAAGTCTACTAATGCGTTATGAGACTCCAATCACAGTCCCATCTCACATTTATGACACTTCTGTGAAATGATGAAGTGATTTTTAAGCTCCATATCCTCATCTTTCGTGGTTACAGTGACAGACATCGGGCACATACTACTTATGGATGGGAAGGATGTCGCAGCATTTTTCTCCTAGAAGGACGCAAAGCTTAAGAGGAAGGTTCGCGTGGTAATTGAACCATGAGCCAGGGATACCACGAAGTGGTCTGCTGAAAGAAAGCTGAAGATCTTTCATAATTGTTAAGACATTAACATATAAACAGACCAAGACTCGCCGAAGTTACCAGCAAGAGATTATGCCGGCGATAGAAAAAAATTATAAGTAGAAAAGCCGCGTCTTACTCTAATACCTGCCAAGCTCGGACACAACGTCTGTACCAATACCGAACCCCGCTCTTCCTTGCCGGCATGTGGCTGCGCATGAACCCAGTCCGAGCAACAAGCATCCCGGATTCGCTCATAAACCACAAGCGGTCTATAGGTCGGATGATAAGGGTGTGGCTTTGAGCTTATTTGAACCGCCTCTCCCTGACCGCCCCTCGGGAGGGTCTCTTGTGATTGGAGCCTATCAGAATCTCTCACATTACGCAACAAACTCTACACTAGAGTTGGAATCTCCACGACGCTAGGATTAAACTTTTGTTGCACATCGCAAAAGGGCGACACCTACGAAGGGGGCGTTGGGTAAGCGATGATGTGGACCAATTGAGACCACCCAATCACTTCAAGGTCCAACAGCCACGTCAGACTGCAACGTGCAACAACTATATTAGAAAAAGCCTTTAATACCAGATGTTCAAAGTAAAGTCTCTCTAATAATAAGTCTTCTTCCATTTCATCGAAAGAATATGCTCCAAGTAGCACGAGTCGTGCGCAAAACTCTAATCCCGCAAACCCATACCGCACCTCCCATATTATGATGATAACCCGAGTCCAATAACTCCAAGAGTGAGAAAGGCGCATTATGAACCTCCGAATCAAACTTCACCTACCGCCCTGGGAAGTTGCCAGCCTCCATTGTTCTTGCCAATCGTCGACGATCACGTGTCCCGCTCTCCTATTTGTTGTCGCTAAGCCAAGTGGGACTCTCTCGAAATTTTGATCTCGCTGCAAATATGTTTCTCGGTTCGATGGAGCTCGTTGAAGTTGTGATAATGTCTCTCGAGTGAGGGGCGTTCTTTGAGTGCTTGGTGGATATTGTTGCGAGGTGCTATGCTAGTGTTAGAGCTTACGGTCAGGTGATGGAGTATATGAAAACTTACTTGTGGGAGCCATGACCCGACATGTTCAAGACTGGTAAGTCGTTGACTGTTCAGTGAAGATGCTTTGAAGTGGCCGACTCTGGTTGAGATCTTGAGCGGTGTTTTCGAAGCGCCGCTGGAGTGGAACTGGGGCTGGAGGTTTGTCGCCGGTCTGGTGGTTGGGGGTACCTGAAATTACTTTTATGATTGATGATGGGTAAGTGTATGGGAAAGTGTTTCTTTTCTACGAAAACAGGCCAACCCACCGCGAAAAACTTACCACTCTACAAAGCAATCTGCCGCCGACCCTGAGGCGAGAGCTTTCCCATGACTTGCCTCGATGGAGATACCGCAGGTCCTGAATGAGGACGAATCAAGCCACCAGCATTTATTAGATGCTTGTTGGTGTAATCCAAAAGTCATCAGACATCACGAGAGTACAAACAAGTCAGTGACAACGCGTTTCGTCATTCAGGCTTACGGCGCCGGCTTGAAACTCATCCTAGCTACCAGCGACCAATCGGTCTCTGCCGACCAAGGCTGCGTTTCCCGCATTAAAGAAGTGTGCAAGGAATAGAAAACCGGGCCAAATCAAGATACCGGTAAAACGTGTGGATGCAAGTCCTGAAAGTCTCCCCCACGTATGGTCCTCAGGACGTGCAGTAAAAATAGAACTACAGGATACAGACTACCTGCTTTTGATTCTTGATTGAGCCTGTCGTATTTACAGGAAAGGAGAAAATATTAATTTTAGGATGAGCTAATCGTAATGCTTTGGATATTTGGATTAATCATTATTTGCATCCCTGGCAGTAGATATTCCCCCTTTTATTGTTTCAAACGGGAGAACGCTTAAGAGACATCAGCTCTGGAGAAGTTCAACGCGCTGCGCGTGAAAATGAACAAATGAAACCAGAACAATTAAGAGAACAAGAGCGAAACAGAAAGTCCCAGACTTCTTCAGTGCTCAGCTACTGCTGATGTGTAGCTGTAATCATCAGGTCGAAGTTGATGAACCATAAACAACGAGTCTTCGACCAGCAAAGGTTCAGTAATCCCTGCTTGTGATTTCTGACCATTCGTTCACATTGAGACTACCCCAGCCGACTACACTGTGGCCTTCCCCGTATCTTTCCGACATCGTTCTGAGATCCAATTTGGGTGGTGGCATATCAGCACCGAGTTCAAAAACCTCAAAGTGACCCTTATTACGCCGATGCACCAGAAGATTATCCGAGCGCGTGAAGCGTCTTCCACAATCACGGTACGTGCATTTGTGTGTTTTCTTACTACCAGAGTAAGGCGAGTACCGCTTGCAACTTTTCAATCGGTGGCGTTTGAGGTTGGACTTCTTGTTCACCTCTTTCCCGCCGGGCTGGAATCCACAATCGCTGCATCTGTAATCAGATTCGCAGTAGTGTGGTATCTCAGGCGGGGTCGACTTTGCTATTAAAGCCTCAGGTGAGGATTCAAGAGAGGGGAACGCTGGAGAGACAGGCACTTCTGAGCGCCGAGAATTATTCTGGGTGGGGCTATAACAAAGTTCGTTAGCCAGTGTTGAATTCTCATCGGAGGACGAGCCTTCTTACTTCTGCATGATGTTGGCTGGGGTATTTTCTGTAGAGAATACGCCGCTACCAAAGGAGTAGTCATCGAGCCCAAACGTAGCGCAAGTTGAAGTGCCGGCTTCAGGTAGTGGCTCCAGGATTTCAAACTCAGGCTTTCCATATCGAGGGAAACCATAAGAGTGCTGATAGTGTGATTTAGCTTGTGTATTCTGCTGAGAAATTGGCGTTGACGGTGTAAGTGGCGAAAGTATTGATTCTATAGAGTCCGACGAGAATCCAGTCGAGTTCCCACTGCTTGTAGAACTCTCTACCGGTGAGACCGGGGAGATGGCAGGGGAGATTCTCTCGTCGTCAGGAACGTTCATTCTAGTAAGGGTGTCAGAGAAATTGATGTGCTCGTAATTTCTTGCTGAACCTGGCGCAGCAGGCGCGTGGTCGTACAATCGACTGAAATCACCAGCACAGCGTGACACCGAAGAATGTTCGACATCCGGTATTTGCACTCGCAGTCCTCTTGGAGTTCCCTGACCATTAGCCATAGGAGGCAGCCATGAATGAAACCGCTGATGATGATGACTAGTATGCTGGGTCGGTTGGATTGGATATGGAATGTAGCTTCCTGCAGGTACGGACCCCGAGCCTTCATGGCCATCTGGAAAATCCATGGAGTTGTAAGAGGTATCCAGCTCCAACGGCTCGGTCTGTAAGTGGCAATAGCCACGCCGAATATACTCATCATCGCCACGAAGCTCCACTGGTATTACTGAGCCTTGTAATTCCCTGACGGACCCATGCAAATTTTTGCGCAAATTACAACCAGTATCCAACTCGTTCAAGGGGGTGTCTGCATCAACACCAAGCTCTGCAACCCCCATCTCCAAGCCTGCCTGGTCTCCGCTCAATTCAACGTACTCCATCGGTAGACTCTGCCTTTTCGATGATAAGAGTTGTGTAGCTTGGCGTCCTTTCGATGTATGCGAGAAGAATTGTTTAGCCAATCTGAACGAATTGGCAACTGTAAATAGTTTGTTCATGCCAAAATGTGGGCTGCGACAATCCCCGTTTGTGTAATATTTGCTGATTGGTTCTTTTTTGCCACAAGCAGAGCACCAATACACCCCTTTCCATAAGTATGGACAGGTATAGACATGATCAAGCATCGTCTCTTGATTAAAGAACGCTTGTTGACAGCCGATCAAAGGACAGGTTCTTCGTTGAGTATCGTCCATATTTGGAGCGTATTTGCGCGAGTAAGCTACCCAGGTCAGGAAGCGAAGGTGGAAATATTTGTGTTTAGGGGTGACACGATTCCTGGTACGATGTCATGAGCATTCGTACAAACTAATGTCCAGTCAGAAGTAAACTCACTGTTGGTTGATATGGTTTGTAGTATCCTCTGGGGCGTTGGAAATGGTTCTTTTGCTATTCTCAAGGTTCGAGCAGTGTCGACCTCCAAAATCACGGCTCATATTGTCGGTACCCGAGCAGAAGAATTGTATTGCCAACGGTGCGTCTGCTCGCGAAAGAGGGATGTTTTGTTCAAGTTCGAGAGCTCTTGTCACCCACCAATCCCTGAAGCTCGACATAGCCGTGCGGAATCCACCATATTCCGCTCCAATGCGGGGTCCTGATGATTCGTAACATCTGGTACATCGAACCAACCACGACCCTGGGCATTCGTTGGTCGGATCCGGAAGGCATTATTGAGGACTTGAGCTAGGTCGCCAAGAGAAAGTATCACAGAAAAGGTGGTGCCATTCTTCGTCGTTGGGCCAGCACGTTGGCCAGAATTCAGCCTATAAAATAATCAGAATACAGTTGAGGACGGTGCTGCGGAGTCCTTACCGATTGCCTTGTTCGCCTCATTTCCAACCCCCCATTCATTCGCCAGGATAGGAGAGACCAAGAACATAATCAGGTTGCTCCACTATGTTAGATAGATGAAGGGAGGCCGATTGGTAATTTGAGGTTAATCCCGCATTGCAAACTTGCTCTGAAGAGAGTTCCATGAGAGCTGCCCATTGAAGCATGCTGGTCGTATGCAACAGGTTGTAACACATCATCGTCCGTCCAGTATCGTCCTTTTCCGGATTTTCAGGGGTGTGCCATGAAAACTAAAGACATTCGGCCAAAGCGAGCCCGTTAGGAGCTTGCTGACCAAAATCCTTGTGATTACGCCCGGTTTGAGTATTCAAACGGATGAAGCCGTGTTTGTGAGGTTCTGTGGAGAGGTCGACTTTGCAATCAGACTCAAAGCTGTGGAGGTGGAAGGAAGACCATCATATACTCAGAAAGCGATAGAGGCAGTGCAGTTGAGATGTAGCATAGCCGCACTCTCTCCATAATTGCGGCTGAGAATCCTAAGCTATTTCGAAATGTAGTGAACACGTGCAGCCCATATAGCATCAATCACTAAGACGGCGGTGCCAAAGGTGTGGGTGATTTTGGGAAGGAGGTGACCAAAATAGACACTGAGGCGGTCTTCAGGACGCTGCATACAGAGATGGTCTCGACTTTTCAGGATGCTGCATGACGAAGACGCCACATACCGTTTCCGGTACAAGTCTTTTTGGATGATATTTGCTGCGCCTGCAACTGCTCAATTACCCCGCTTCTCAGTGGTATAGCTTTTTGCTACAGAAGGCATGGCGTTTAATCCCTACTCTCATCGCTCTGCTGTACCCCCACGATGTCTCACTCCTCTCGAGGAATAGTTATGCATTCCACCGAAAGCTGCTAATCGGTCCTAAGTAACCTCTCATAAGACATCAAAGAGCCCAATCACGCACGTCCTTCTCGAGGTTTGAAGTGAATGGACAAGTGAGCATCCAACATATCATGGTTTGCGTACCAACTTTGACGGTGCACTGTTTACTGTCTATCAAGTCTGGCCACGCAGCCGAAAAGCGGCAAGATAGGGGCGGGAAATGATGCGGACAGCACGCTCAGCTTGGGGGGCATTAATATGCGCCAAGGTAAAAGAAGAAATAGCCAGAATCTGCAGTGTGCAGATGATCGTCGCCACCGTGTGGTACAGAGGGAGTGAGCGCGTCGGACGCTAGACGCGTCTGATGGGAAAGAAAGAGATGAATGCATACCATGGCTCGATCTAAAATACACGGTGCGAGTGCAATTGACATGTCGCATCATCTGAGGTTCCTCAAAAAGTAACACTTGTCTTGTGAGGATACGGAGACATATGGAGTTATGACAAATGGCACGCGAGATGGAAGTTACGACTCGCGACTGGCAGGGGTCAGTTTTAAGGCTGGAGCGCATCACGTGGAGCTACATAGGCACTTGATGCACACGACATGGTGATTGCGAGTACTTGATTTATGCTAGTCTGTATTGTTAAGTCTATTCTTTCAAGGAGTATTCTCCAACTAGAGTAAGTCCGTCCTCTTCTCGCTCAAGTATTGGCATACTGGATCAATAGACTTCAAAATGAATATGGAAAAGCCGCCAAAACAATAGATTTAGATGCTGCAAGATACAAATATTGAACGAATTGAAAGGGATGTCTTGAAGGCTTGAAGGGGTTAAGAGTGGGATAGGTAGAGATGGTGAGCCAGCCCCTTTTCTGAGCTGCAGATAACCTTACTCAGCCACCAATTTGCAACGGATTGCCAGACTTTGAAGACACGAAGGAGAAAACAAATGCTGATAAAAGATAAAGCACAGATACACAGATACAAATCAAAGATAAATTTCATCTTGCTCTCCTTCTTGTACTCCGGAGTACGAGTATAAATTCTGAAGAAAGCCGTAAGACCGAAGATGCCTCTCTTGCCGACACGCACGTGCCAAATGAGGCCGATTAAGTGGCTCCTGGTGGACACAAAAAGCGGCACTCATTCTGAATGTGCCAGGCCGAGTGGGACATTCAAAATGGGCAATAATTAGTGCCGCTTTTTCTGTCCACCGCGAGAGTGGGCGCCGCGAAAAGCCAGCCTCCGGTTCTTCACCTAGCGCTAAAATTTTGGATCCTGTAGTAATTATTCAAAGCTCACCATTTCATCAATTGAGCATCATCCATCGTCGTAGGACGTTTGCATTGTTTCTATCTCCACTCCACTCCATCCTCCTAATATCCTTCCCCTCGTTTTCGTTTCCGCGATCCTAGATCTCCACGATGGCCTCGCCCAACACGTCTACCGGCTCGACCAAGCTCGATGCCGCTGTCCAGAAGGTCGCTGCTAACACCCCCGAGAAGCTCAGCGGTGTTGCTCTCTACTCTAGATTCGCTTTGGCTGGTGCAATCTGCTGTGCTATCACCCACGGAGGTCTCACACCCGTCGATGTGTAAGTCTGCTTCTTTCTCGAGTTCGCGCACGCGCGGATACCTGTCCCCAAGGTTGTCCTGTTCGAGATAACGAAATTGCGCGCTGACATTTATCCGTACAGCGTCAAGACCAGAATTCAACTCGACCCCGCCACATACAACAAGGGCATGATTGGAGGTTTCCGACAAGTCATTGCTAAGGAGGGTGCTGGTGCTCTCTTGACTGGTTTCGGCCCAACTGCCGCTGGATACTTCCTTCAGGGCGCATTCAAGTTTGGAGGATATGAGCTCTTCAAGCAACAATCTATCAACATCCTCGGATATGAGACCGCCTCCAACAACCGAACGGCGGTCTACCTGGCTTCTGCTGGTGCCGCAGAGTTCTTCGCCGATATTGCCCTTTGCCCCTTAGAAGCCACCCGTATCCGTCTCGTTTCCGAGCCAACATATGCCAGTGGTCTCATCGGTGGATTCAGCAAGATGTTGAAAAATGAGGGTATCGGCGCGTTCTACGCTGGTTTCGGCCCTATTTTGTTCAAGCAGTGAGTTGTGAGTTTCGGGAGTTGCTTAGCTTGGATACTGATAGAGATTTTCAGGATTCCATACACCATGACCAAGTTCGTTGTTTACGAGAAGGTCGCTGAGGCCATCTACCAAAGAGTGGACAAGAGCAAGACCTCCGATGGAATGCAAACCGTCATTAACCTTGGTTCTGGTCTCATGGCTGGTTTCGCTGCCGCTGCCGTTTCCCAACCCGCCGACACCATGTTGAGCAAAATTAACAAGACTAAGGGTCTTCCAGGAGAGGGTACCGCTAGCCGTTTGGTCAAGATCGCCAAGGAGCTTGGTCTTAGGGGCTCTTTCACTGGTATTGGGGCTCGTCTTTTCATGGTTGGTAAGTAACATCATAAACCACTCTACAAGCTTGATAGGGCCCTTTCTAACATTTCCATCCAGGTACTTTGACAGCCGGACAGTTCGCTATCTACGGTGACGTTAAGAAGGCTCTTGGTGCCACTGGTGGTGTTGAGATTGCGAAATAAAGGGAGACAAAAAAGTTAGAGGCTGTCAATACATGTTTTAAGGCTGGTGGACTTTTCGCTTGCATTGCCTCATAGCATGGGACAGCTAGAGATCGTTTTTTCTTTTTCGGTTTTGCATTGTTTGGGCTGGTTTCTCTCCTCTTCAGAAGCATTCCTAGAGCATAGACGTCTTGGTTGTAGAATAGGACGAATTTGCTTTGGGCGTCTGTAATAATAGAACCTTCTGCAGCAACACTGAATAGACGCTGGAGAATTGAAATACAGAATACCCATCCGACTGAGACAGAACTGATGCGAGCAAGGTTATACGCAAGCATTAAAAAAGCCTATGCAATAGACCGGCTCCCTCCGCCGACCTAGGAGTTCCTCATAAGGGGTTTGCCATTCAAAAGATTGAGGTTAGGGAGTTGAAGGCATTGAGTACAATTGTCTCGCAAGCTCTGAGAGGTTACTGAAGAACCACCTATATGTCTACTAGCGCATTGTCCGCTGTCAAATTCCTCAGGAGCTACATATTAGTAGTTCTGTCTATCCACGAGATTACTTCTTCGGTTCTAGTATGCTACGTATTCGACGGGTGCTTGCTTCTGCGAGGTCTAGCCTACTCCCGCCAATCGTTCTTTCACCCACATAATCTAATCAATCACACAAGCACTGCCAACCCAGCCCCAAGATAGGACAGTAGTGTTAATGTAGCTCTAGCAAATCATCAACGAGTAGAGCTGCACCGTGCCTGACTCCCCGCCCCTCACTACAGAATAACGATGAGAAAAAGCAAAGAAATTCTTCTGATGGAGGCGTTCGTCAGAAGAAAGAATGGGGAAAATGGGGTCATGGGGCATCCAAAGGGTGATGGACATGTGTTTGATGGAGGTTCGACGACTCGTCCTGTTTTGTTCAGCCGGGCTGAAAGGACTTTGGGTACCATTTTGGAGTGTTCCAAGATAGGATCCTAGGATGCGTTGGTTTGGGGTTTGATATGCAGGAATATGAGGATGACGAAGTCGGGAGACGTGTTGAAATAGAACAACCTGGGCCCAGAATAAACGGGAGCTACCCCATTACTAGAGCGTAGAACAATGCTTCACAGCAAATCAATCACTCTTTCAGTAGAGAAATTATGGAGTATTATGGAGTATTATGGAGTATTCGAGGGGCTAAGCTTTTGTGCCAAGATCTCGAGACAGCTTATATCCCTGTTTGAAGCTTTGCAGGGGGGGCATCAGCATCCTCCCCACCACAGCCGAGTTATTTACCTGCCACGGCGTCTCCCACCTGCGCCTACAAAAAGTACAGTTCACCGCTCTTCCGGTGAATTTCCTCTGTTCTTCTACCTAGTCTTTTCTAAAATCATCTTTTGAAACCTCAATTGATTGACAAGATCAGCACATTTACAACCAGTACCCCGCACAACCGTCACGATGGTTCATTTAAGTACCGTTCCCAAGGACAGCGCCATCAATGTCCCTCTCGTCGAGGGCATGGAAAGGCTCAACATGGGCGCCAGCAGTCAAGCCGACGCCTTCACCACCAGCGTTTATGGCTCTAGATTTGCTGCGGAAGATCTCCCAAAGCATGAGATGCCGGAGACCGAGATGCCAAAGGAGGTCAGTCTATCAGAATGCCTCGTCAGAGCAGAGACCGTCATATCCACTCTCAACTCATTTTTGAAGACTTATTCCAACTCTAATGTCTCCTAGGTGGCCTACAGAATGATCAAGGACGACTTGTCCCTCGACGGGAACCCGATGTTGAAGTAAGCGTTGACGACCCAGCTCATGCACCCGCGGGTACTGACATACAATCGTGCAGCTTAGCATCATTTGTAACCACGTATATGGTTTGGAATCTCCCTAGAAGAGCTATAAACGGCTACTAATGTGCACTAGGAGCCTGAAGTCGAAGCCTTGATGTCCGAAAGCTTTTCCAAGAACTTTATCGATTACGAAGAATACCCCCAATCCGCCGATATCCAGAACAGATGTGTGAGCATGATTGGCAGGCTCTTCAATGCTCCTGTCAATGAGGAAGGAGCCGCTGCAGTGGGTACTTCCACCGTGGGGTCGTCAGAGGCTATCATGCTTGCGGTCCTGGCTATGAAGAAACGCTGGCAAAACGCACGCAAGGCTGCTGGCAAGCCATTCGACAAGCCGAATATTGTTATGTCCTCTGCTGTGCAGGTGTGCTGGGAGAAAGCTGCCAGATATTTCGAGGTACGTCAAAAATTGCCCTCATTTTCATAGTCCTTTGCCCCGGAAGTCGCTTAGGGTCCTCAATATCCGAAACCTCGCACGAAATAATATGCTAACGCGTCTGAAGGTATCTGAAAAGTATGTCTACTGTGTAAGTTTGAATTCCTTTCGCCCTCTCCGGTCTGCAGCGTGCTTTCCCGGTCCTTGTAATTTGAACTAAACCGGACTAATTCCTAAAAGACGCCAGACAGATATGTGGTTGATCCTGAAGAGACGGTCAACCTGGTGGATGAGAATACCATTGGTATTTGCATTATTCTCGGCACAACATAGTATGAAAGCCCCCAGAGCATCTCACTTTCTTGTTTGTTGGTTCCTGAGTTTTTACGCTTTTTTTAAGTGCCTCGAAACTCCCGAGACATTCAAAATCGGGAATGAAAATCACGAAACAGCTATATATTTCTCGATCAAGCAATGCTAACCCCGAACCTTCCAGTACCGGAGAATACGAAGATGCAAAGGCTGTCAATGATCTATTGATCAAGAAGAATATTGACACAGTCATTCATATTGATGCAGCTTCAGGTGGATTCGTTGCTCCATTTGTGGTTCCTGACTTGGAATGGGATTTCAGACTTGAGAAGGTGGTCTCGATCAACACGTCTGGTCACAAGTACGGTTTCTCGGTATTCCCCGTTAGCATATCACTGACCAGGGCATAGGTATGGGCTCGTCTATCCCGGTGTGGGCTGGATCGTATGGAGGGAACCTGAGTTTCTCCCGAAGGAGCTCGTCTTCAACATCAACTACCTCGGCGCTGATCAGGCCTCTTTCACTCTCAACTTCTCCAAGGGCGCATCTCAAGTCATCGGCCAGTACTACCAACTAATTCGTCTTGGCAAGCATGGTTATCGTTCCATCATGGGGAACCTCACTCGTACGGCCGACTACCTCTCCGACTCACTCGAGCAACTGGGGTTCCTGATCATGTCTCAAAAGAGCGGAAAAGGCCTCCCACTCGTCGCTTTCCGCCTCGACCCCAAAGCCAACAAGCATTATGACGAGTTCGCACTCGCTCACCAGCTCCGTGAGCGATCATGGGTCGTGCCAGCCTACACTATGGCCCCTCATACCAACGATCTAAAGATGCTGCGTGTGGTCGTCCGAGAGGACTTCTCCAAGTCTAGATGCGACCAGCTGCTCAACGATTTTAAGTTGTGTATGCAGGTTTTGGATGACATGGATGCGCATGCTATTGAACAGCACTCTAAGCACATCAATGCTCATACTACACACTCTGGAAAGTCCAAACACAACCATCCTCACTACAGGAACGAGAAGCATAGCTTGCAGGGGAAGACTGGCAAGACTCATGCTATTTGTTAAACATGATTTTTTGGCACTTTTATGGCCGCTGGTGGATGTATTGGAGGTAAGCTTTGGCGCAGCAACATGGTTGATAGGATGGGATGCACAAAATTAACTTGGTTTTGGCTGGGTGGATATGTGATGGACAGGTAGCTTGTCGATATGGCTAGATTTTTATCATAGAAATACGAAGACATGACTCATTCACATTTTCCGCAAAGCTTAGTTGGGTAGTCCTGGGCGGTCTCGACCTCACTCATCTATTGACTCCCTGTAGTAGAGACATTTTAGACCTTAAGACAGGACTTGATAATAATTTGCTTTCACTTCCAGTAACTACAAAGTCATAATTCGCACGCCCCACAAGTGTTTAAAGAAGTCTCATATCTTGAACAACCCAGCTCCACGTGACATCAATGTCGCCATTTACAAGGAAGCTGACGTTCATGCCGTGCTATATCTTCATCTCCGTCGACTTAATTTCTCTTCTCTTCTCTTCTGTTAAGTTGACTTTTCGTGCCTGTTCCGCTCGAGTCTCCAGATTCACACAATTTTCGCACCTTTCATTTCCTGTTCTCCTCCGTCTTGCTCCTACCGCAGAGTTCGACGCACAGTGGAAGCCCACAATGTTCCATTCCTAGCAGTATATTCAGAATTTCTCTGAAACGTGGGAAAAGGCCGTATCTTCGGAAATCTGTTTCGTTTTGTCTCGAGAGTCATTTTTTATTTTGTCTTGCCGGGGAAGTTTGTTCAAAGTTAGTGGATATCTGGGCGGAAACGGCGTCTATTGGACGAGCTTGATGGCCACTCTCATACCCAGCTTTTGGAAAGATTTCATAATGCAAAAACGACACCTGTCACAAGCGTAATAGGTATGTTGGTAATCGTTCTTCTGAGAGTTCTGCGGATGGGATTATGGAACAGCTTGATCGTCTCGATTGTCCTGTGTTTGTCTTTAAACTTTTCAACGCTCTGTTCTGATTCCCTCCACCATGCATGTCTTCAAATAAAATCAGCTGTTACTGGATGATTAAGGAAGCCATTTCGTTCACTTGCCCAATCTGAATCTTGAAGCTGGTGGCGGTGTGACTCGAATCGCCGCTTTACCCGGGAGAGAAAGGTTCGGCCGAATGATGAAGGTACCGAACCGGACAGCGGTCTTTCCCATAGTCCGAAGACTAAATCATCTGGAGCACACATGTAAGTTGGATATTCGCTACTTCTGGGTGCTCTAAGTATCCGATGAGCTGCCACCGGACGGACCGCTGTATCGCAAGATGATTTCGTCGAAGATCTGGTACTAACTCATACCATAATATCCCACTCTCGACAGTTCATTTGAGTCATTACTCTGAGCAGTCAAGGCCCTCAAAGTTTCATTATTTTACGGTCGGTCCTTGAGAATTGGGAGGAGAACTGCGGATAGCCGGCTCCGCGCAGCCGGCAGTTGGTGAAGATGCACTGACCCCTCTTCCAACCTGATGATCAGTTGTGCTGACAAGAACAAGACTCACATTTTGATTGACATGTTGGCATAAGATGCAGCACTTTCAGGCTATGCAAGAAATTTATAAAACTTCGCAAATGCCTCACTCATCATCAAAAGCCACTTTGAGTAGTAAGAACTCACTGGTCATAGTACCACCTCACCAGCGCAAAGCTCAATTTTGAAACTTCTCAGATCCAAATCGACCCAACAAAATCATGACTTCCACCCAAGATTGTCGCCGGTTTTATCTCTTGACGATGCCACGGAGTGCATCCAATCTACTCGTCCGAATGCTGGCGCTGGAGGGCCAGCCGGACCTCATCCCTCGCCAAAATGGAGGCTACTTCTTCATGGATGCCATAAAGAAGATGAGCGCCTTGGATTTGCGTATGAAGCATGTCGATGATTGGAGTCCGGAAGAGAGAGCGGAAATGAAGCAATGCTACCAGGATTGTTTTGATGCATTCGACGAACACATCAAGAAGACTGACGCCGAGGGAAAGATCACTTTCGTCAAAGAACATTCAGCTTTCCTATTAGAACCGACCGCAATCTCTAAAGCACTGTATCCGGATCGCGAAGTGAAAGAGGAGCCATGGACAATCCAGCGTCCAGGGGTTACTGAGGTCGGCGCTCGTTCGCCTAACAACTTCACTATGCTACCGGATGACTTCCTCAAAACGTTCCTCCCAATCTTCCTCATTCGCCATCCGGCTCTGGCGTTTCCATCTCTACATCGGAAAATGGAAGAGCTGAAGGATGCTGGCGATGTTGATGTATCCGGGCAACCTCCTGCACAGGAAACTATTATGAGAATGAAATGGAGTCGAATCCTTTACGACATCTACCGCAACACTTCAACTGAAGACGATATCTGGCCTGTTGTGATTGACGCAGATGATATCATTAACCATCCCGAAGTCCTTGTCCAACTGTGCGAGATCACTGGCTTGGACAAGACGAAACTGAAATTCTCGTGGGAACCAGCGACCGAATCGGAACTTGGAGGAATGACCGGTCTAGCGAAAGCGATGCTGTCGACTGTGATTGCGTCAAGTGGCCTAATTAAGGACAAGGCGGCGACGGACTTGGATATCGATGTTGAAGCTAAGAAGTGGAAGACAGAATTTGGGGAGAGTGAGGGAGGAGAAATTGAGAAGCTAGTGCGGGACGCTATGCCGGATTATGAATTTTTGAGAAGCAAGCGAATGATGCCCAAGCCAAGGAAGCTTGAGAAACTCGATATCTGAGACATTATTTTATTAGTGTCATAGGACCAGGGCAGTATCTGCAGTAAAAGATATTGGATAGAATAGTAGTTGTTGATGTGAGAAGAGAGGCAACTAGGTAGCTAAAGAGGGATAGGTATCGGTCTTGCCAGCTTGTCCCACAATGATTTTCCTTACTAAGATATTGCGATAATTTTCCACTGTGAGTGAACAAAAGGGGATATTCTGTGCAGAGGTATACCTATGGAAGAATAGCGTTCAACATAATCTAGAGAGGGATTGAAATTTCTATATACAATATTTTGAGTAAGTGGTATCTATGCTCCGTACTCCAGACTCCAAGTTGCCTTCGGCGAATCGTCAGGCATTTAATAGAAAAGGGAAATGCTAGATCAATAGCATTCATTATTCCTTTGAGGCGCCAGGCTCAGGTTTTTCAATGTCAGTCCCAGCTCCATATTGTGTCTCTGTACCTCAATTTTGATCCTTAGCCTTTTCTTTCTCCCTCTCGGCTTCACCAGCTTTCCCTCCTTGCTTTAGACCCTTCACGCTCTTCCACTCCATCGCCAATGGCCCTATCAAAGTCGCGCAAGCGCACGCAAGACCGACCTTGATGACATTAGAAAGAGCAGCATTATATTCTACCAACACGCTCTGTAACATGTTAGGTGGTACTAGAAACTTCAGATTCGTGGCTCCGGAATTGACTATCTGTGCGGTATCTAGATTTGCCACTTTTCCGAGATTCGAGATAAGGGAGTGTGTGAAAACTGTCTGGCCAACAGTGACCATGACAGCGCCTCCAAGGCCCTGCATAAAAAACATGAGGGAGACGCCTACGGAAGAACCGACAGTTAGCCCTACCACTTTGAGTTTGTCTTGATGAATCAGAATCTTTAGGGCACCCTCCACTTGGAGAACTTCTTGCAGCTCGCCCCGGGGGGAGGGATCGTCTTACCAGTCATCACGTCTTTCTTGCTGAGGCAAGTTTGAGCAGCCATGCCCGCTTGCTGCATACCAAGTCCGAGGCCAAAGCCATAGAGGATTTCGTATCCAATCCAGGTTTTGCTCGGCGTATCCACTTTCAAAGTTGTGAGAAGGCCGGCCCCAATCGACATGATAATGGTGGCGGCATAGAGTTGGCCAACATAGTACCCCGTCTTCGAAGTAATGGCGCCTGCAGTTATACTCGCAACCACGAGGGCGATGACTAGTGGCAGAGTGTTGATTCCAGAATGGACTGCTGAAACTCCTTTAATTGCCTGAAACCAGAGCGGCAGAAAATAAATGATGACCATCATAGATCCTGGCCCGAAAATACTATAGTACGCCCCTGCTAATATGCTCCTTTGGTTGATGACGCGTATGGGAACAGTGGCATTGTCACCGCTCTTGAACTGAATGGCCACGAATATACTCAAAAGAATCCCAGTGAGTATAAATAGCACGATGATACGAGCGTTCCCCCATGCGTAGGTAGTTCCACCCCACTGAAGTGCAAGGAGCAAGCAAATGATAGCTGGCAGGAATACAAGGGATCCGAATGGGTCAAGCTTCACAATTCGTTGCTTGATCGTATCCGTATTTTTGCTGGGAGGCGTTTGAAGAATGAAGAGGATAATTGCTACCACGACGGCACCAACTGGAAGGTTGATGTAGAAGCACCATCGCCAAGATACTTTCGTTGTAAATGCGCCTCCAACAAGAGGACCCAGGACCGAAGACAAACCAAAGACAGCTCCAAAAATGCCTTGAAACATTGGCCGTTTGTGCAAGGGCTGAATGGGTTCGATGTTAATATTGCTCGTCCCAACATTATTAAGCTATGAATCAAATTCGCGAATCTGGGCACTTGGAAAGTCTCTTCGATTGTGGAACATCGAGACACTTTCAAAGAGCCCAAACCCGAGAAGTTGACCAAACCAGGCCAAAAAACAAACGGACAGCGTAGAAATACACTTACTATAGAAATAACCATAATAGTGACGGCGCCGGTAAATATTCCAGCCGATCCAAAGCCCGCTGTTGTTCAGGTCAGCGCACATCCAGTACTCGTGAGGGGGTCGAATTACCAATTGCTCTTCCAATAATAAACGCCACCGAAGAAGGTGCTGTCCCGCAAACAATTGATCCAAGCTCAAAAATTGCAATGGCCGATAGCAATACCCATTTTGGGGAATAAAAGGTATAAATTCGACCGTAGATGAGTTGGAAAGCACAGAGGGTGATCAAATAGGCACTTGCATACCAACCGACATCATTAATGCTATGGAAATCGTCCGTTATTTTAGGAATGGCAGTGCCGATGATGGTCCGATCTAGAGCAACCAGAAACATAGAGAGGTATACGCCTGTCATGATTAGAGTGAGCTGCGGTAGACATGAGTTAGCTTTATACTCTAACAATGGAAATTTGGACGAAGTCTACAATATGGAAGGTAAAGGGGCTCGGTCATCTTACTTTCTGCCATTTAGGATACTCGTCTTCGACAGCCTCATTGTTCAAGCTGGTCGTCGGCTGTGCCTTCTCCAAATCCATTTCTGGGGAGCCACGTTCAGGCTCTTCGCTGCTGTAGGTCATGGCGAGGACTTTGGCACAAAATGCAGAGGGAGGATTCCGGAAATATAAACAGATACACAAAATCAGGCTCTCTTGCTCAAGCTTTTGAGTGTGGATCCAAACAAAAACGTGAATAGAACGAGGAGATGTTGGATATATACCTAACGAATGCCTGCCCAAGAAGGCAAGATGACTTGTATGTGCCGCATTGTCAGCCAGCATTACCTAAGTAGGTATCTGGCAGGCAGAATGGTTACAAGAGGGAGAATTCCAACACCCGAAATCTATTGCAGGAGGCGGGAAGAAAACGCTTGGTCGGGCCCGAAGCTCTGAAATTCCCGAGCGACCCCTGCGGCTCTGCACTGTACTGTGCCCCAACGACCTCAGCACACCATTATTATTTCTCTCCCCAATTCTTCCGAGCCATGATTCATCACTCCACAGATACTTGTTTGATGACAAGCTCTACGGCCACGTGAGAGTGACAGATTCATCTCGATTTCTTTAAAGTCCGTTGTTGTTGTTGTAGGAAACGAGCAGCAGCAGGAGCAGCCTTCGCGTAGATTGACTTTCCGTTTCAAAGTCCGAGCACCCGAACATCTTCAACACGATGTCCACCAATGCCCCTCCAAGCTCTGAACACCTTGGGCCAGGTGGGCCATTGCCTACCCCCAAAATTACCCGGGGTCATTCTTGTGTCTTGTGCGCCCAACGCAAAGTAAAATGCGACAGGCAAAAGCCCTGCTCAAATTGCATCAAAGCTAGGGCGGAATGTATTCCAGCAGCCCCAAGTCTACCAAGACGACGGAGGAGAAAGCTCACCGAAATTGATCTTGCTGCAAGACTTCGGAAATATGAGCATCTCTTGAAGACTCATGGGATTAAAATCGAGGACGACGATGCTTCTCAAGAGCCTGAAGAGGCCCCTCCAGAGAATCCGCCGTCTAGCGATCCGGAGCTCAGGTTGCTCAGTCTGAACACGCCTAGGCCTCGGAATCTGGAAAGGGGTGCGCTGTTCACGGACAAAGAGAACTCACATTACGTTGAGAAGTAAGTTCGACTTGCTCACTCCTCTGTTCGGTCCTAACGTTAGAAGCCCGTTATGGGAGGGCCTCGGAAGGGAAGATTTTCAATACCCGAAGAATGCTCTTCAAAGCGGTTCTTCAGACGATGAATCCAACGATGGAACCAACTATCCCAGTGGAGAGAGTTTGCTAGTTGCTCATCGATCTAGCGCCAAAAGCCTGACATCTTTGCATCCCCCGGCGGTTCACATTTTCAGGCTGTGGCAGACGTTTCTTGTCAACGTCAATCCTCTCCTCAAGATTTTCCACGCGCCGACGGTGCAGCAAACGATTCTTGATGCCAGTGGAGATCTAGAAAATGTCTCTCGACCAACAGAGGCTCTGATGTTTGCCATATACTTTATTGCTGTCACTTCAATGAACAATTCCGACTGCGAGAGAATCCTTGGGGAGCCCCGGCAAGTGTTGGTTAGCAAGTATTGCCATGCAGCGCAACAGGCCTTGATAAACTCGAAATTTCTGAGATCTCTGAATATTACAACTCTCCAAGCTCTGACAATATACATGGTAAGCTCCCGGCTCTTTTCGTGCAGTTCGAATTTGTATACCTGTAAGAAATTAAGTCAGCCTTTCGTCCCACAGGACGGAGGTTTTCTGGTTCATTGTTTCGGGACTTTCAAGACCCAAGCAACAAATTGTGTTTCAAAACTGTCTAAGACTGACGTAACTCTCAGCTTGGATTTAGCAGGCTTTACGACTCTCCTTCGATTTGGGTATTAACGGGAACCGTTGTACGAATCGCCCAACGACTTGGACTTCATCGAGATGGCTCTAAATATAAAATGTCGCCTTTCGATACAGAGATGCGCAGACGCTTATGGTATCAAATAATTTTCATGTGGGTAATTCTGAATCTTTGTTCATGTGCTCCCCCGTCGCCTTTAGTTTTATCTTATCACGCTTCTACTGGATACGTTTCTCAAAGAGGCAAAAAGACTCCCGAAATCTTCTTAATCAAGATAATACTAATTCCCCAATTTTGCTAGGGACGGCCATTCCGGCAGGCTCGCAGGAGCGAGTTTCCCACCGTGGCACGCAGAATTCGATACAAAGGCGCCGTTGAACATTTCTGATAGCGATTTAAGTCCCGCAATGAAAGATCCACCTACGGAGAAGGAAGGCGCTACCGAGATGATGTTTTGCTGCCTCCGATACGATGTTGCAGAGGCCATCAAAAATGCCGGGACTCTTAAGAAGAATAGCGAGGTCGACTGGGTGATGCCCAGAGGTCCCCAGCATCTCCAAGACAAAGACAAAGCTATTGACGAGCTCGAAGCCAAATTCGCGCAAAAATACGTTCGATACTGCGACCAGTCAATCCCCTTACACCTTTTGACTCTGTATGTGGCGAGGAGTATTATTACAACCCTCAGGATTATTGCACACCATCCCCGCCAATATCCTGATAAAGGCGCTAGCATTCCACAAAGCGAGAAAGACTTCCTTTTCGAGCAATGTTTGAATGAGTTGGAAATTGATGGCCTTGGTCATACTGTTAAAGCTGTCGAAAGATTTCGTTGGCATATTCAGGACCATTTTCAGATGGACGCCTTCATATATCTGCTCAGCGAGTGAGTGATACCGAAATTTTTGTTGGTGATACTACCTTCAACCGAAGTTTAATTTGACTCGCTTCTATCCCATCCAATCTTCCTGTACTTTGCTCAAAATTGGGTTATTTCTTCTCCTCTTGCGAGACATTCTCGAATAAGTGATTGCTAATCCGTTTCTCTAGACTCCGGTATAGAAGGACGGGTGATTTGGTGGAGCGGGCATGGAACCAGATCGCAATTGCCTATGAAGCCCGGCCAGAAATGATAACAAATACCAAGCATGCGCTTTTTTGGGGGGTGGGAAATTTGACCCTCAAAGCATGGCGACAAAGGGAATCATCTGGCGTTCTTAGTCAAGGCACGCACGAAATTGCTACTCCTCGATACATTGCTCTTCTCCGTGCTCGTCGGAACTCCCCCGAGCTACCACGACAGACTGCTGAGTTTCGGAATCAGGAGTCATATGGGAGGTCGAATAGATTTTCAGATTTCTCCACCAGTCTGAATCCGAATAGCAACACAGATCAAAGCGTGGTAGATCAGTGGGCCACAGCAGATCTCTCGTTCGATACAACGATGCCCGAGTTTACTCCTGTAGATTGGGAGTACTGGAACATTTTGATGGATGGAGAATTGCCGGCTTATGGATACGTCGGCAATGCTGAGATGGAGTATAGCTAAGGAAGCGCCCAGTATTGAACCCAGCTCAACAGTGTCCACCCGCGTGAGACCTGCTGGATAGTCTCGGGAGGGAGGCTTCCCGCTTCCAATTTCAGCTTGAGCCGCAGACTACAGTTCATCTCATTGGTCAATCGAATGTATATGCACAACTTGCAGATTGACACCACAAACGCCACCATTTGATGAGCCACCATGCAACCCCAATCAGAGTTGAGCAATTTTGTGAGAAGGCTGTCACATTATAGTGCCGTTTGTTATAGGCTAGCGCATTCCCCGCTCTTTCGCTGTCGCTCTATTCGTCTTCCAGTTCACCGTGTAGACGCCGCCCCGCACGAGGCTCTGCCATGAACACATTGGATCCCGCCCTATTTCAGATAGTTGCCTATATCTAGAAGATAACCCATTTCGCAGCCTTCCCATGATGATTCTGCTTCATCTCACAAGTTATTCGAAATCAAAATCACATATCTTGGTTCGACATGGCACCATTCCCAGCTCTAGACAATATGCTCAAGGCTGCCCCGCATGTTGGCGGGAGGCAGAACGCAGCCTCGTCCCATGAGATAACCATGACCATTGCTCATCCATCAACCACCTTCACAAGCATCATCGATCTTGGCTCTCCCACGATTGCACCAGTACCAACCGTGGTGCCAGTCCCCCTCTCTACATCGATTCTATCTGGGTCCAGCCCAACAGCACAGGTTGTCGTCCCTCGAGGCGAAAGCAGCGATTCAGGCGTCGTAGCTGGGGCAACCATCGGCGGTGTCCTTGGGTTCTTTGTCCTAGTCACTCTCTTCTATAAATGCTGCATCAACAATCGCTCAGCTCTCTGGGTCCCGTCTCTCTACACCTCCTACGACGACTCGGACTCGGAATACGGCTCCTCACGAGGCTCGCGGTCGAGTCGGGTCAGGAGACGAGGCGGTGATGCAAGCTGGGGTCGGAGGAATAGGAGAGGCGATCGAGTCAGGAAGCCGCAGCGTGCGAGGGTGAGGAATCACAGGAGAAGCCGGGATAGTAGTACGAGCAGTGATGGGAGCTGGAGCACGAATAGGAGGAGAGAGAGGAGGGCTAGCGGTCCTACCCTGACGAATAAGAATGGGTTGATGGGATGGTATTGGGAGTCGAGTGGAAGGCCGAAGTATCAAGGGTATGAGCATCGCAGGGATGTATGGGGTGGAGGCCGGGGAAAGTCAATTGATGATTGAAAGAGGCCCTCATTCGCGGCAGACCGAAAATCGACACTAATCATTGTGTATTCTAAGTGTTCTACTCGGTGTGGCACACTCAAAAGAAGTGGCGCTTTTTCCGTCCTCCAGGAGAAGGGCTGCGGAATATTCTATTTCGTGTATACGAAGGAGTCTGGTAAGAAATTTTTGTCAGTAGTAGTGGAATGTATCTTTGCAATCTATTTTGCTCGGACTGGTTTTTGAGAGTAGTTAATATTTCCAATAAGAAAGTGCTTCTTGACGTGACGAGGGCTCTTTGAACCTGACCCGGATTCCACGAAGAGAATAACAGCATAAGATTTGCAGAGTTTTGAGTTTTGTGCTTTCACTCGCGCAAGAATCGAGGCTGAGAGATAAGTATGTTAGCACACTCTCGGATTGCCTTGAAAGAGATGTCAAAGAAAGGGCCCACTGAGGGTTATAGTGGGGCACAAAGGGGCACAGAGCAAGTACGCGGTTTAGTGTGGCGTATGAAGATGAAAGAGCCGACAGCTTAGACATTGCATCATAGATCTTTATGATAGTAAGTAGTACATGTGTAAATTCCTATAAATTGTCTATATTGCCTTCTTTTGGAAGACTCTCTGGAAATACCCCGTTTGCTAACCGATCAGATCTCGGTACCAGCGCGGAGCCCAAAAACATCTCAAAAACAGAATGTCCCACCAAAAAAGTCACCACAATCATTGGAATGTAATATTAGCAGTCGAATCCTGAGAGGGTCCGGAATGAGCATTGTATATGCATCTGACTACCTCCCTGCATATATGCATGATTATTGCTCTACAATCCCAGCCAACATCCAAGAAGCCTCCAAAATTCGCCCAAAAAAAAGTGCAAAAGTAATGTGTTTGACAGCGCCACGCCGGGATCGAACCGACAATCTTTTGATGGATTCTTTCTTTGAGAATAAATCGAAGTCAAACGCCTTGCCATTGGGCCAGCGGCGCAACAGGTGGAGGTTGTGAAGTGTTTTGGCTTAATTTGATACATACGACTACGAAGAGCCTAATGTGCGTTTCCATGGTTTTTGCCGAAGACATCCCGGTCACTGCGCTAGTAGGGATTATCAGGCGCTAAGATAATCGATAGCATTTTTCCAAATATTTTGAGATCCTCAACTCCAGAGCACTACAGATCCCCTACAATACATAATCCTACTCCGTCACGATGGGGAAGAAAAGAGTCGGCGCACTGGAGAAGGTTGACGCGGACTTGTTTGTCTCCCCTTAAATTCTCATTCACGCTGAACTAACTTTTCACAGGCCCAACCTTCAATACAAAATCCGCCGAGACCCAAAGTAGACTCCCCGCACCTCTCCCATCAGTTTTTCATAAGCTCATTACTTGCTAGATCATATACCGAGGATTTTCTGAATCAGTATGGGCAATATCAATCCCAGCGGGACATCTTCCTCGCCTCCCCCAGCACCGCAACCTCGACCGGTATCATCTCATTCCGCGACCTCATCGATTTCGTCGCACACGTCGCAGACTGCTTTCCTGAAGATACATCAGACTTTCCAGAAGACTTAAAGACCATCCTCACGTTACATCATGCACTATTGGAGAGCGAGCTGCGGGAGAAAATTGTGGGCAGCTTAGTTCTTCTGCGACGGAAGGATATTATCGACTCCTCGAATCTCCTCAATACCTTATTCCCGATTTTGGTGGCCACCCCAAGCAAGACATTACGAACGCTGTTATTTCAGAAGATTCTGTCTGATCTACGAACCTCAAACTCGAAAACCATAAATCATCGCCTTAATCGAACTATACAAACTGCGCTTTTCAACCTCCTTACCTCCGATCGAGCATCACCCAAGGGTATCTGGGCTGTGAAGATCACCAGAGAATTATGGAAACGCCAAATATGGACGGATGCGAAAGCCGTCGAAATCATGAAGGAGGCTAGCTTGGCAGATAATGAGAAGGTGATTGGAGGCGGTGTGCGGTTTTTCCTAGGCGGCGACAAGGAGAGGGAGGAACTTGAGGACGAGAGTAGTGACGAAGAGGGTGGAGTCGATATTGGAAAGCTCAAGCATCAAGTCGGCATCAACAAGAAGAGCAAAAAAACCAAGAAGCATATGGAGGAGGCCATCAAAAAGGTCAAGAAAAACGAAAAAAAAAAGCACCAACCACATCCGCTCAACTTCTCCGCCCTACACCTACTACATGATCCTCAAGGTTTCGCGGAAACTCTATTCTCGAAGCACCTTCAAAATGGGAAGTCCAAACTCAACTTAGAGCAGAAGTTGCTTGTATTGCAGCTCGTATCGCGACTGGTGGGCTTGCATAAGCTGACGGTCATTTCGCTATACTCCTACTTCATCAAATATCTCACCCCACGACAGCCATCAGTAACGTCGTTCCTCGCGTCCCTCGCCCAAGCGACCCACAACCTTGTTCCTCCGGATGTTCTCGAACCGCTCGTCCAGAAAATTGCCAACGAATTCGTTTCGGAAGCTTCTGCGTCAGAAGTCGCATCAGCTGGCCTAAATGCAATCAGAGAGATCTGTGTTCGTCAACCATTAGCCATGAGCGATACCCTTTTACAAGATTTAGTCATGTACCGGAAGAGTAAGGACAAGGGAGTCATGATGGCTGCGAAGGGGCTTCTGTCGTTGTACAGAGAGGTTGGAGCAGACTTGTTAAAGAAAAGAGATAGAGGCAAGGCTGCCACTATGGGCATCAAGAGCGGCTCTATCAAGGAGCGAAGATTCGGCGAGGAGGAGATTGGAGGAATTGAGGGATTAGAACTGCTAGAGCAATGGAAGGCAGACGAGAGGAAACGAAAACGAGTCGAACGTGGGTTACCTGAGGAGGCTGGTTCGGATGAAGAAGACGAGGAAGATGAGGCAGAGGAGCAAGCTGGCTGGGACAACTGGGATGCAGAGTCGGATGCCAGTAGTGACTCTGGTGGCTGGATCAATGTGGAAAGTGACGGTGAAATCGAGATCAGTGACAGCGAAGACGAAAAGCCGGCTGCGAAGAAAGCCAAGTTAGATAAGGCTGTCAAACCTGACACCGAGGAGGAGAAAGAAAACGCTGATAAGGCCCTCGAGCAAAAAATATCTAAGCTCGCTACAACAAAGATCCTCACTCCAGCTGATCTCGCCAAACTCCAAGAGCTACGCTTAGAGGCAAGCGTCAACAAGGCAATGGGCAAAAAGTCACAGTCTCAGTATCTAAAGGAACTTGCTGCTCGGCATGCAGATGATCCTCTGACTGCGGACCAAATCGAAGGCTTCTCAAAATTACGAAAGAGCACGAAGGAGGAGATGGTCGCGTTGGCCAAGGAGGGCAAGGGCGATCGAAATGAGCATAAGAGCACTCAGGCTATCAGAAAGTCAAAGAAGGAGGCCGAGGGCAAGAGCACTACCAATAAGGAGAAAGCTCGCAAGAAGAACTTCTTGATGACGTTAGGCAAGGCGAAATTCAAGCAGAAGAGAAGCTTGACGCAGACGAAACGAGTGTTGAAGGGACATATTGAGAGGAGCAAGAGAGGAGGGAAGAGAGGTAACATTGGGATGTAGAGTAGGGCTCTAATCTCAATAAAGATAAATTACTGTGGCGATGTGAGTCTCTTCTGTTGAAGTTTCGGATGTTGCATACTTTTTGCCTTTCTGCGATGTGTTTAATCTAATGTAGTTTGGATCCGGATTGCTGAGGTGCTCCTGCCTCATATGTTTCTGTTAGCACGTCGTGAAAAGTCTAAATCAACACCCGCCATGTGCTTCATACCCTAAACCGTTGATCTTTCACCATCACCGCACTCTCACGAGACTTCCTTCGCAACTTCAATTGTATACATCACCCTATTGCAATCAAGCAACGCCTGTCGGAGATATCGGATACAAATATGGATTCATACAATCCGCTCCTGTCCCCTGACTTGAAATTGTCTGTAGACACGCATACGCCTCAAGATTCTCCAATGGAGTTGCCTCAACAGTCACTCGGTGTCGATTCAACATCGTTGCCACCTGGAGAACCCAAACAACTCAAATCCAGCATGGAACCTTCCCCTAATCAACGTCTCATTACGAATCAGCTACCAGTGGAACCCGAGGGATGTGAACCTAAGCCGGAGCTTCCATTTCAATCCTTGCCTTCAGATATGACTAGTGGAGTTCCTGGAAGTGGCCTCTCAAATCTCTTTCGCAGACACAACATAGCACAGTCTTCGCCATTTTCGTCTCCAGAACCCAGGGCGTCCCACTCCGGAAACGCTAAGCCACTCTTTTTAGATGCCTACACTGCTAATACTAGGATCTACCGGGAGTCAGAAATCATGATGTCTCCTAGGACTAAACGACTTGAGCCTGTTCACCGACCCTCGGCCGCACGGCCTCGAGGCCCAGGAGGGGAAATCGACAACGTCCATAACCAGAACCAAACCAGTCAACAGGCGGCACCTCAATATACTATCCTACAACGGACAGAAGACCAAGTTCCGAGTGGCTTTCAAGTCGAGGAAAGCCGTCCTCGAGAGCTGAAATCTCTACCTCTGCCGGAAAACATTCCGTCGACGGCGGGTGTCTCTGCACATGGGTCCCCTGTGGAACAACCAAAGAACCTGGTGGACCCAATTCAATACAGTGTGGAACAGTTGGAAAGTGGCCCTGTCTATTTCCCTCGCATAACGAGTGATATACTTATTGGAACGCGTTTTACCGCTGCGGCTTACAACGGAGTTGAAAATGGGTTAACAGTCCAGATACCCCCACAAACCTTCCATGAAGCAGACCTGGTCGATGGTCCTGAAAAAGAGCCATTAACGGTAGACGCACAAGCAATGGCATTGGATTCACTAAGCATCTATGAGCTTCCAGACTGGATCACAAGGGACGAGTACAGGACATGGAGAATGGTTCCTGATCCTGCTACCGAGCGCAGAAAGGGTTACCGAGACTGTACACGTGAGCAACTGGCATGGATAGAGATGATGTGCTCTCCTTTAGGGTTGTGGGGGGAGACTGGGGCAATGATGAATTATGAAAATCTGAGCAAAGAAGATGTAGCAAACATGTTCTTCGAGAAATTCGGATGCGAGATTCCCGAGGACTGGACGCACCTTGCAAATCACCTTGGGATGGGGATTGTGAAGATGTTCTGCTACAGGGAAAGTTTGGTACTTTGAGTATTCAATGTGAATCGTGGATCATGATTCATCATGATTGAATCGTGGGTTGCTGGCTGCTGGGACGGGGGTTCTGCTCAAGTAGGGGTTGGGTTATCACTACGAGTTTGCATCCTCTATTGTACTGACTTGGGCTCGTAACCATCCCTTCCTTGAATATTTTACTCAATAGTAATTGATTCACCCAAAGCGAGAATTTTTACTCGAAGTGCAGGCATACTCGAAAACTGAGGCTTTCCGACGAAGGTAGGTACTTAGCCTCATCTGTTGTCTGCAATGCCTACAGTTTGATAACGACAGTTCATCTCATCGCCTGATTGATAGCAACTCAAATTATTCCAACATTTGCCAATATTTCTAATGCGCTGTGGTGGAATTTTGGCCTTTGGACGAGTTAGCTGCTTAGGCGAAGGGAAAGTCGTTGTCAATTAATGGGGCTTTGAACAATGGGGCAGAAGGACATTCTGTCTGAAGATTGCTGAAAGTTGCAGAGAAAAATATTGAAACTCTATCTTGGAGCCGAAACAAAAGTGGTGGGAGTCCGGGAGAGTCATTGCAATGAAGCATTCGGCATGAGCGGGGTGGTACTTCCTTTTAAGATTTCGCCGCAGTGGAGGCAGCATAGCTTCCTAAAGTATGCTTTAATATGAAAAGAGTAGTAAAGTACATTATATTCCGCGACCAGATTTGAGACTTTCCGGCTTTACAAAAACTCTGATTCAATTCATGAATCGCGAAATGAATGCGGTAAGCTATGGATTCCTGCGGGTCGAATCAAGGCAACACCGTACTCAAGTGACAATTAAAAGACTTTTACTGCGTCGTATAGAAGACGGAATTGAATATGAGCATAATATAATAAATTTGCAGTGAATGTAGTTCTATTTGGCTGTAGCGAAGTGTAAATTTGGCCCCCACGCTCAACCTTGACGAATTTTCAGCCAGCTTTCATCACAGCCTTACCACCACAACATTGATTTTCGAATTATTCGCATCATTTCCCATAGAACTGTAGTACAGCATATCATCAGCATAATTTCTCGACAAAATATTTACATTGGCGTTCGCTGTCCTCGATTTCGCTCTCAATGGCATACTTACAGGCTCGGTTGGCTGTGGTTGTGGTTGAGCGGGTGGACCATCTTCAGTCCCAAAATTCAGCATCATTTGTTTGTGCGACATCGTGAGAACTTCAAAACTCGTCAATTGAAATCCGGAGCGATAAGCGAGACTCCTGGTAGCTGCAAAAACGAGAAATCAGTGCTCGTTCTTCATATACTTGCAAGTAAGCGCCGGCTTGAGCCTTTGGAAAGGCCTTGGTGCTTCGTATTCTGAATGCTGCATGCGGAATCACCTACCTGAGAAACCTGGACTGGCGTCGGTCGCAAAGCTTGGTCTGAGTAGAAGCATTCTGGAGAAATCTATCGCAGCTAGGAAGTAAAAGCGTGCGGATCGGTCGAGTGGTAACGATCTGCTAACGCGGTAAAACAATCGCGCCCACAAAAACTCCTGGGATGGTCCTCACGTTGAGAATGAATCGAAGAGACTGTTGGCAACGAAGACAGCGAAGAAGTTTCGAGGAACTAACTAGTTTTTCTGCTTCGGGCGGGGAATGAGAAGGGTCTTATACCTGCGTATACCTACGTGAAGGAACCCCCCCTTCTTTCCTTTCGCTGCTTCAGGCGTTGTCGGTGATGGTGCAGTAGATTCGCCCTCTCAGGAGAGACGTCTAGCCGTATTTCCAATGATAAGCATACCTTTCACTCGCTGTTATAGTCCTGTGCCGGAACGGGTCACCGATGGTTGGGAGGGCAGATACCACACGTGGGAGGTAGGGTTCGCGGTGCAGTCTTTCTTCAAGCATGAAAGAGCTGAAATATACTTCACCTGAAAAACATGGTTATTTTGCGCACATAGTATTACTAAAAATACACTATAACATAGCAGAAGTATGCTTTTGGCCACTCCGATATACTCTGCAGTAAGTGATGTCGGTGTGGTGGGTGTGGATCGGGAGAAATTCCCACTTGGAAATCTGAAGAGAAGGCAAAAGTCCAAGCATCTAAAGACTCACAAGATATGCAACCAGCAAAGCTGAACAGCCAACAATATTTCCAACCTCGTTAGTACGTACCTGTCAGGAGTCCAATAGTTTGTGCAACCATCCGAATGTGCCTCACCGGGGCTGACATAAGGGCACTGCCCACTCTCACCCACCCAAAAATACCCGCACACCGGCATGAAAACTCTTCAAAATAACCCACAAGCGCCCTGTTAGCCGCCGACAATGTCTAAACATAGCCGCCTACCGCTCAAGATATATTCTCTAACCGCTGTGCAAGTCACGTGGACGACATTGCATACTGCCTGATGAGAAGATGATGACTTATACAGCTTTGAGTGACTTACTTTGCGCTAGGTGAACATAGTCATCCTTTACCTGCGGGTCCAGCCTTTTTGGCACCTTTGTGGACAAATACTCTGCTTGGAAATTTTAGGTAAAACCTTAGAAGTGGAACCGATGAAACCTTTGAAGCAAAATGGAATTGGAGCAACAGTCATTACATTACATAAAGCGAAGTGAACGAGTGAATCTTTGGCGACATCCTAAAGACATTCATCGAAAAAGAAAAAAAGAAATAACGAGAGACACAGGTCTGGTTTAACGAGCACAGATGGGGGAACGAGGGTTCGAAAATAGAAAAAAAAAGATTGAAAAATGAGCACAGCTCGGAAGGCGGATCGAACGCCTGACCTGAAGATGACTTGTTGGGACTGCAATCTGGAGCTGAATTAGTACGTGGAACATGTGTTCATTCGTGAGGAGGTGTTTACCTTCCGCTCTCTGGAAAGATGTTAGTGTTGATTGGTTTCAGGAGACTTGAAGAACGTACACCACTGAGCTATCCGAGCACTGATAAGTTTGAACGTCATAATTGCTTATTTATGTACTTGAGGGCATCTGTACTCAGTTTTGAGATGTGACTTGTTGTGGGGCGGCAGAATTTGAATCGGTTGATGCCGAACCGAAGCTCTTTGAGAAACCACGGCAAGTGGCTAAGCTCGGCTACTTTCTAATCTCAGATGAAGTGAGGTTTTCTCTTTTTTATATATAGAAAAGATAGAAGGAAAAACAAGAGCTCATCTTGATGTTGGAAAAGTTTCATCACGAGTCACATGATGAATTGGTCACAAGTAAGATCACAAGGTGGGGACTACGGCAGACAGTTTGGCTGTGCCTGCGCCTGTCCTACAAATGAGAATTTCACGGCTGAATTTCATTTGTGCGACGTGGCATAATAATCTATTGCTGGCTAACGTAGCGCCACAACTCCGTGCAACTTTCATTGCGGTTATCACCGGCTTCATTTCTGGCCCCAAGTTCGGCTTAACGTTGCCATGTCCTACAACTTCTTGCACGGACGACACTGCCTCGGTTCCAAACTCCATCACTTCCCATAGAACTGATATCGCAAGTGCGTTAGCATTCCTTTATCCCGTCCTTGAGCGATTGCATTCATTTCATGTCTTGTCACTGAAATTGCGCACTTACAGGATCATCTGGTTGTGTCGGCCGAGTCAAGCCAGTGTTTGCAGCGGCATCAAATCCGAAGTAAAGAATAATTACTGTTTCGAGGCAGAACATTGCGACAATGGGCTAGGATGCGATCGGAGAACTTCAAATTCTTAGACGAGAGGCAGTTTTCTTATTATAGCCGGGAACACTTGTGAGAGGAGACGAACGAGCTTAAGGCATGGTGGAGGGGCTGTCTGAGCTCTTTATACAGGAGGACCGCGATGCTGCTTTCCGAAGTCAAAGTCATGCTCCAGGGAGTAGGGCAAGTTTGCCCAGTCAGACAAGGCTTTCTGGGGAAATTCCCAGTGGATTTCGAATGTTTCTAGTGCCGTTTTATTGGGTCCCGATGCCCGACCAGTGTACTGTTCGCGTTAGGCCCCCAAGTGATGCCTTTCTCTGCGTTATTCCTCCCCAATTAAAGAGCACATGCATTCATGGAGCAAGCTTGGATTCTCTCTTTCCCCAAATCTCTGTAGTTGCGAAGGAAACATGTTACAAAGTATCAATTTCAGCGTCCAATTCACGGAATGGAAGGTGCGTCTACGGCGAAAGCCTCCTGGCCACTGTGCCCGTTGGGGCTTTCACACGATAGTTGCTTCCAGAAATTCTTGTCAATATCAAAGACATCGCGCGTGGTAAAATTTACATTTTCATTTTCTTCGTAACTGCAGCTAGCCGATCATGTTCCTTGCAGCAAGCCTTAGTTCCTCGCAACGGCAGTTCCTTCCTCGAAAGCGGTTTCAAACTTCACGGATCTCCCAGGCATGACGTCCATACAGTAGGTGATGATGCAAGTTCGTCATTGCCGCTCGGCGACATATTTTCAATTCGGCATCAGGGACACATTGCTTGTATGACGAATCTGCTCGAATATCCAACCATTCCAAATAAACCGCCTGTTTGGCTGGTTTCCGACAGACACGACCAACATCCGGCTGCGACCAATCCATGAGATGACCATTGGGAGCCTGCTAGATCCACGCCCCTTCCTCGAAATGGCCCTCCACCCCTACCCTTGCAGTAATTCGCTTCACTACACTTTTGAAGGGCTCTGTCATCATAGCGTTGCCAAATAGATCCGTGGAGAAGAACTTCACACTCAGCTTCGAAAGCGCTTTACAATTTTCGAGCCAGAATGGGAATTCGTGTCTGAAAAGTTTGTTCCTCATCCTTACGTCGAGCAATGCGGTACTGCGCACATAATTCTCAAACCCAAATGACAGAGACACCTCTCGCAAATTCGTTGCATGCAAAAGTGGAGCAATAAACCATTTACGCAGTTGCTCTGCGTGCTCGCCGCTTTCACGATCAATTCGGACGAAGTGGCCTTGTTCAAAGGGCACGAAGAGCCAGCTTTCGGTTCTCATGTAAGCTTAATATAGCAGATGAATGCGTGCAATGGAGCCTTACTATATTTCCAATTTCAAAGTGGTTATGACGGACAGTTCAATTTTGCTCATATCGTGGAAGCTGGAAGTCGGGCTTCCGGATATTTCGATGGGTGAATTCTGTTTTGCGAACCATTCTAGAACATGGCCGTATGATATTGGCAATGGACGTAATGCGACAACCAAGGCTGGCATCGAAGTTCTCCATTTGAAGTAATTGATTGATTTACTGGCCGAGTCTGTGCTGAGCTCGCTGAATATCTGGTCTCTAAGTTCATATGGGACTTTCTCCCCATGGAAACCCAATTTCTGAGATTCCCTTTGCCTCGGAAGACATTACTTGATCGTGCATGCTTTGGATTCTGCTTGTTGGTATTCGATGGGAAAAGTGGTTGCTTCAAAAGCCAAGTGGGTCAGAGTGTCCAAAGAAGCAGAAAAGGATCTGGAGGCTCATTACAGAGCTGGGTTTTCGATGTCGTTCTACATACAATCCTTGTTTGATCACCTGCCACGTTAGCACTTCACCGGTGAATAGAGCATCGTCTATATTGTACACTCCAAATTCTTCAGCCGCACATGCCACTTTGAGCTCTGGATGCTCTAAACATTTTCTTGCGTTGCCATTGGCTAAAATCCATCTCCATTGGCTCAACTAGGCCAACCAGCCGAATATGAGTTTTGGAAAGTCTGGACAATGCAAGGCCCCAGATCACCAGTTTAATTGCTGCTTTGAGAGTGTCAACGTTACACCGACTTTTGACGAAAGCAGGGACGCGGGCTGTTTCCGCGTTGGGGCCTATTTGGGCTTGAGAGATGCCTCCACTATCACTGGCTAAGAGCTGTGATAACGGCCAGTGCCACAATACTTTCAGGTTAGTGCTACTCTAGTTGCACAAGCATGAGCCTCTCATGCTCCTGTCCCGCACGCCACGTCCTATCAAAGCTCAGCATTATCTTTTGGCAAGGATGATATTCGAAAGGATCAAAGAAAGCTCTTGGCGGCCGTCTCTTTTTTTCAGCCTCACTGAAATGATTGCGGCACAGTATTGCAGAATCCTGATCAAAAGCTGGCTGCTCCCAGGCCAGCCTTACGCCGTGAGAATCAACTTTCTTCCAAAGAATAAGTCCTACGGTCGAGGCATAAGAATCTCAAAAACTCGGCTTGTGTAATATCAGCAACCTCCTTAGAATCATGAGCTGCCGATTTATCCTGCGCTTCTCTTTGGCGGTACTTGCTTGCGCATTTCCATCGTCCGAAGCCAAGCCAAATCCAATCAAGGAAGATGGATCAGTCTCATGTCAGTAATAGCGGGCTGTGCCTTTTGGTTGCTATCTTCAAATCTCCATCACCAATACTTCAATTCTTCCTGATTGCCCAAAACAGCAAAATATCGCTACCAAACTTCTGAACCATTCTTGACGAATGAATTACTGACTCTTTCTCTCACTAGATTACCTAACCTCAGTCATTACAGGAGACAACGTCTACCTCCACTGCGGCAATGATCACGACTGTTCCATGGTATACGGAACCCCCTCACAAAGCGACGCATGGAGCGTCTACTACAAAGGCAACAACATCTACCGCATCTACGGCAACCTGGGAAAATGGGTCCTAGACAAAAAGAGCAACGCCTACAACATCTTCGCCAACGAAATCGATTCTGATTCCTTGGACGGCGAATCCTGGATTCTCGACAGCTGGCCAGACGGCTCTTATGCTCTCAAAGCCGCTCATGGAAATGGAGCTTTTCTTGATGTTAAGGATAACCAGACGCCGTTTATGAACACCGTTACTACGCGCACAGATCTTATGGGTCAGCATTGGTATTTTCAGACGACGACTGCAGTGCAGGTTACGAATACGGTTGTGAGTCGTACTACGGCGCCTCCTACGACTGTCGTTAGTACGGCGCCGGGCACGACGGCTGTGAGCACTGCTCCTCCGACGATAGTAGTCAGTACGGCGCCTGGAACGACTGCTGTAAGCACGGCTCCGGGTACAACGCTCATTGTTGTGCCTGGACCGACGGAAATTAGTACGGTTGCTCCTACTGTGGTTCCTTCTTCGGCTGCGTCGGCGATTCAAGCTGTCAATAGCAGTCCGAGCACTTCTCCGTCGGCACCGGTGACTGCGACACAAGTGGTTACTAGTATTTTGAATTCCAACGCTTTGCCGTCTGCTAGCTCGACGTCAAATGCCGCTTCTGATGGGACTAGGAATCGGCGCGTTGGAGCTGCGTCTGTTGGTGTTGTGGGCTTTGGGATTTTGGTTGCTGTGTGGGGTTTCTAGATGGTGGATAATCGATTCTTAATGAGCAGCCTCTTGTATGGAGAGAGGTTGAGAGGTGAAGTTCTTGGCAATGGTCGGGATGTGTAATTAATGAGATATGAGACGACGTAATGAATTGCAACGTACCTGAACTACTCTTTTCCTTTGCTGTCATGGTTGCAAATGGGGTACACAGGGGAAAAGGAAAAGGGCAGGTGGGAACGATGAACTGACGCATATTCTTGAGGTATGAGCGTTTTCCTCTATGTTAAGATAGATATCTAATTCTTAGCAGCCCAATCCCGGTACCAATCTAAGCACTCGGAATTGGCCACACTGGCACTAGTCTTAACATTCATGCCGCACAAAATTTGCTTCACCGCAACCTCGACCCTATTATCGTGTCAGCAAATGCAAGTACTAAAAAGGAAACCGTTGAGGTGGGCTGCAAGAAAAAGGACTCACTTCTTCCCATTGGTAGTAACCGGAATCTCCAAACACTCCTCCACCACCCCCGGCACATGCCTCGCACTCAACTCCCTCCTCACACACCCCCTAATCTCCTCCTTCAACCCCTCATCCAGTTCCCTCCCCTCCACCATCTTCAAAAACAACACGACAACCTCATCATCATCTCCCTCCCTCCTCCTGCCAATACACAGTGCATCCTCAACTTTATCCGCGAAAAACCTCAACAGCACATTATATATCTCCGCGCTCCCAAACCTCACTCCACTCGGTTTCAAAATCCCGTCACTGCGCCCTAACATCACCATCCCGCCCGTATCCTCATTGAAACGCACGAAATCCCCATGGTGCCATACGCCTTCGAAGAGGTCGAAATAGCTCTCTTTGTACTTCTGCATGCCGTCTTTGCCGAAGAAGTAGACTGGTTGGGAGGGGAAGGGTTTATTGCAGATTAGATCGCCGGCTGAGGAGTCTGTGATGATGGAGCCCGAGGGGGAGTAGGCGAAGATGGACATCCCGAGGCCTTTTTGTTGGATTTCGCCTGTGTAGACGGGGGAGAGAGGGCAGGGGGCACCGAAGAGGGAGATTATGTCTGTGCCGCCTGTTATACTGCCGAGATTGATGTTGGGGCCGAAAGCTTTGTATGTGTACTGGAATGTGCTAGGAGCGAGAGGTGAGCCGGTTGAGTAGATTGCTTTTAGGCTTTTCAGACTTATTCCTTCTTGCTTGGGAAAGATGTTCTTTTGCTCGAGTACAGAGAGGTACTTTGCTGAGGTTCCGAATTGGGAGATGCGGAGCTCGTCGACGAGTTTTGGCATTGTGAGGGGACCGTGGGGCGCGAATGGGGAGCCGTCGTATAGGATTAGTGTTGCGCCTGATGAGAGCCCGGAGACGAGCCAGTGCCACATCATCCAGGTTGTGGTGGTGAAGTAAAAGAGGCGGTCTTTGGGTCGAATGTCGCAGTGTAGGATGTGTTCCTTTTTGTGCTGGATTAAAGTGCCGAAAGAGGAGTGGACGATGCATTTTGGTTTACCGGTCGTGCCCGAGCTGTAGAGGATGTAAACGGGATGAGATGGGGGAAAGAGTGTGAATTTGCTGGAGGTGATGGTTGTGTCTGGCTTTGGTGGTCTGGAGGGGAGTTAGTGAAAGATCTCGCGACCAGAGAGGAAGTACTTGCCGTGCTAGGAACTCGTGGTATGTGTATGCGGATCCTGTTGGTGGTTTGAGCCCACCCAGGTTTTCTTGCATTTTGACTGCAGTAACTTGCTCGAAAATAACCAGCGCTTGTAATTTTGATAATGATGCTACTATCTCTCGAACCTTTGAACTCGTCTCGTGCACTTTGCCATTGTAAAAGGAGGCATTGTCGGCGAATAAAACAACAGGTTCAATTTGTACCAACCTAAATCCCCTGTTAGAGTGACTTCTTCATAACTCGAAACAGCATGCAGGTGTAGCTGGGTATAGAGGAGAAATGCCTCATGTTTGCCTCGCAGGGGAAGCAAGAAGAGGGGAACGCGCAAGAAACACATACCTATCAAGCACTGCGCCAACTCCAGTATCAGGGCTGACTGCTGTCCAAATCGCTCCCAGAGCAGTAGTAGCCAACATAGCAACAATAGCATTAGTGTGGTTCCCCACGAATCCCGCAACACGATCCAGAGGCTTGACGCCTTGGTGCTGAAGTGCATTGTAGCATTCTCCCACTCGTCTCCTCAAGTCAGCCCAAGTCACTTCGGAGCGCGATGCTTCTGTTGCGGCTATGATGGCAATGTCTTGGTCTTTGACTGGCTCTTTACTTTCTGGGTGAAGAGGATAGAGGAGATTTTGGGCAAAGTTGAGTTCTGTGCCGGCGAAAAAATCAGGTCGTGGGAACATGGGTGCATTTGTTTCTAGAACCTGTGCTAATATTAGTTCATATTGGACTCGATTTCATAGCAATTGGACTTTGGTCTATGGAAAACCACTAGTGCATAAGGCATTTGGTATCATATTGCCATCTCATGCCCAGAAATACAACAGGTTATGAATAATAGAAAGAGTCAAAATTAGAGAATGTTCCGAGGCACTGCTTCAGGCCCAAATCTATGAAATGCTATAAATGGAAACAAATTCGGAATCACGTGGAAGTGGAAATGATGTTGGATTGACTCACTTGATCAAAGGAGGCATTAACTGAACCCTGGGTCCCCGCCTTCGTGGCATGGACACCAGTAAAAAGACATGTTTCGCTCCAGAAGTCTGCAATATTCTCAATTGACCAGTTATAAAGGTCTCGGTAATCATTTAACTTGACCCCGTATTTCTTCTCAACCCGCTCCTTGAAGAACCACATCTGAGTGGTTTCGGGAGAAGGATGTCTCCATAACTCCAGAGGTTCTTTGGATTCCGTCATACCTGGAGATGCGATGATGAAGGCGGAGATCGTAGAGAAGGATATTGCAGATGATGGGCGGCTAACCTTCAAAACAGAAATAAGAAGAGCCGAGAAAGTGTGATAGGATGCGGGACAATGCGGAGACGGAAATGCTCAGGAGGAGAGCGGTAAGCTACCGAACGAGATCGATCGATGAAGTTTGAGAAATCGAATGAAATGACATCAATTGGCGTCAAATAAAGTAATTAGACGTTTGAACACGGCTCTTCTTGTTCATGCACGAAACTTTTGGAGGGGCAGACCGTGAAAGCCGAGAAACGTCAGCGGCTCGTGGATGTGGAGGTGGAGGTGGAGGTGGAGGTCTCGACTAAAGCTTAATGGAAGGTCTCGCCCTGAAGCGCGTCTGAACTTTGAATGCCTTCAAGAACATCAAAACGCGGAACTGCCACAACAATCAGAATGGCAGCAGAATGGCAGGTTTATCCCTTCCACAAAGACGTGGCAACGTCATTGAACCTATTCCGAAGCACGATGCAGGACAAGACAACAGTGCCTCATCCTCATCTCTTCGAGGCTGGGATGGCCAGTCCAGTCCAGTCCAGTCCAAGAATGTATAAGTCGCACGTGATGGTCTCGTGATATTTATGCAAGGGACGCTTCGGGCCTCACTAGGAACTAGAGGCGCAGATGAGATCATCGCGCCGGCTACTCAAATTGGAATTTATCATGCTGAAATCATTCCATTTTTTCTTCACGAGGTCAGGGGAAAGGGGAAAGGGGAAAGGGGAAAGGGAAATCTGTGGCGGGATATGAGAGAGGGAAGAGAGAAGATATAGATACTAAGTCGCAGGTCATAGTCGCAGGTGGTTCATGATCATCAGATGTATTCCAGTATTGTTCTTACGATCTTACGACAGGATCACATAAACGTAAGCTGCGCTGCACAATTCCAATTGCACATGCATAACTTTTGTCGATGCGCCCCTTTCCCAGCCTCCCCTCCCAGCCTCCCCTCCCAGCCCTACTCCGTAAATTGCAGTCGCTGCGGTGGATGTCCGAAGACACCGAGCTGGCACTCCCATGCTTCCCGCCCTTAACGATCCAATTGAAACGCCGATCTGCATGGATTATGAGCGTAGACAATCTAGAAATTCGATGTGATTTGATGATGGACCCATTCTCACCATCGCAATTTGCGAGAACCCGGTGAGTACCACAGTAATGGGTGAATCGTGGATTCGATGACTGATGGCCCCCTGGACGCGAGCAAACAAGATGAGTAAATGAGTAAATGAGTAAAAGATGAGCCGTGCATTTTTTGCAAAGAAAACGTGAAAATTTGAGGGAGCTCAAGCTCTCCCCTGCTGCATGCTGCCCCTGTTCATACGTAGTATTCAGATTCAGATACTCTTCTCAAATCCGTGCCCGTTGTGTCCGGTTGCGCTGCCAGCAGAAAACGCGAGCGCGAGCGCGAGCCAGAGCGGATGCACCGGCGTTTGCTACCCACCCGAAGTCCAGGTCCACAGCTTTCAACTCTCCGACTTCTTTTAATTACTCCTTCCCCGTCGCCTTCCCCTTCCCCTTCCCCCTCTTCCTCTTCCCTCCTGTTGCGCTTCTTCTTGTTGCATTCCTCAACTCTCGTGCGACGGACAATACACAACGTCGTTGAGTTGGTTGTGCAAGAGAAAGAGCGTTGCGGTTCAATTCGCAGTCGAGACATCCGTATACCATACCCGGTATAACTGCTTGATTCACGCCACCCTTCAAACGCGCCTTCCTCGCGACCAACAGCTGACTATCAGACTCCTCGAGGTCTGCCGTTTTCTGCTACGACTGCATCCCCTGGTAAGCAGCATTCTCATATCTCCTACTCAGCCCATGATAAAGGCCAATTCCCTCGTTTGGACCTGAGACTTGCTCTCCAAGTCTCGGGTCATCTCGACCTCGACCTCCGGAACAGTCGGTGAATACTGCAAACACTTCTTGCGGCTCAGCTCCCATGGCGCAGAGCAGAATCCTCTTCTTTTACATCAATGACCGCGCAAGAAGACTCGTCACTAACTTGGCTCTATCCAGTGTACACTCAGCCACCAATTAAATACCCTTCACCGACAAAACGAATCCGCGCCTCATTGATCTTCGATACACCTCCTAAATCGATATCCTCGACCCGCATCTCACCTAATCGACCTCCCATCTCTATTTGTACGAATAAACCGTTTTCAGGACTATATCTAGAGCCTACAAGTCTTTGCTTGAAAGCAAGAGCATTTAGTCTATGACCACAATGCCTCAAAGACTTCCTCGAAATCCGTTTGCCAGTTCTACCAACACCGCGGTTGCCACACCGTCCTCAGATAAAGCGACGTCCCGGAGACCCTCGACCTCCAAGGGGAACAGACTGACCCACTTCTTCACCTCCTCACCCAAGAGCAAGGAACAGCAGTCTGCACAAGAAGCTCTTTTGTCGGCGGTGGCCGCGCAGCAGCAACATCTACTCAATAACCCTTCTCCTCAAATCAGCGCCCCCTCCTTGTCCTTACCAACTATCTCCTTATCAACAGCAAAGGCTGGCGAGGCAAATATGGATGAGCCCCCTACGACGCTCTTCCAGCCACCCTCTGTTGCCGAAGCAAAGCGACAAGCAAGAGCAGACGCTCAATTCGGACCTCTTGGGAATCAAAGTCATCGTTATGTGAGCAGACATGTTGGAGGAGACCTTGCGGCGCCCGTTATTGACGAGCCGCCCTACTACTACCTCTTGACCACCTATATCAGCTACCTTGTCCTGATAGTTTTCGGGCATGTTAGAGATTTCTTTGGGAAACGATTTAGACCGGAGAATTATAGGCACTTGAAAGCCGCCAATGGCTATGCTGCTCTAAATAGCGACTTTGACAACTTCTATGTCCGCAGACTGAAGTTGAGGATCGACGACTGCTTCGCTCGACCAATCACAGGAGTTCCTGGCCGATATATTACACTTATGGACAGAAAGACAGACGATTTCAACAAGCATTATCAATTTACCGGTACCTATACTGAGACTTTAAATATGAGCTCCTACAACTATCTCGGCTTCGCCCAGTCCGAGGGCCCTTGTGCAGATGCTGTGGAGGCAACTATTAAAAACGATGGGATCAGCGCCACCAGTCCTCGAGCTGATGCTGGTACCACTGCGTTGGCTGTGGAAGTTGAGAAGAAGATTGCAGAGTTCGTTGGCAAGCCAGCAGCCATGGTTTTTTCAATGGGGTTTGCTACAAATGCTACTTCTTTCCCTGCACTGATTGGCAAGCATTCGCTCATCATCTCTGATGAATTGAACCATGCCTCTATCCGAGTTGGAGCACGTCTTTCAGGCGCGATGATTATGTCATTCAAGCACAACGATATGGCCGATCTCGAGAGACTATTGCGCCAGGTCATTTCTCAAGGACAACCACGCACTCACCGACCCTGGAAAAAGATCCTGGTGGTTGTTGAGGGTCTGTATTCTATGGAAGGAACAATGTGCGATCTGCCCGGTATTTTGAAGCTGAAGAACCGATATAAGTTCAACCTCTTCGTCGATGAGGCTCACTCTATTGGCGCACTGGGCCCCCGTGGTCGTGGTGTCTGCGATTACTTTGGCATTGACCCTGCTGAAATTGACATTCTTATGGGGACATTAACGAAGTCATTTGGAGCCAATGGCGGCTACGTTGCAGCCGAGAAGCATATCATCGACAAGCTTCGTGCTACAAATGCGGCTACCATCTACGGCGAATCACCTACTCCTCCCGTCCTCATGCAGATTCTTAGCGCGCTCAAAATCATCACTGGCGAACTCTGTCCAGGACAAGGTGAAGAGCGCCTCCAACGTATTGCATTCAACTCCAGATATCTTCGCCTCGGATTGAAGCGTCTCGGGTACATTGTATATGGCCATGATGACTCTCCTATCATCCCAATTGTTCTCTATAACCCCGCCAAGATGCCCGCCTTTTCCCACGAAATGCTCAGGCGCAAGATCTCCGTTGTCATTGTCGGATATCCCGCCACTCCGCTCATCTCCTCCCGCGCCCGTTTCTGTGTCTCCGCCGCCCACAACAAGGACGACATGGACCGTCTCCTCGCAGCATGCGACGAGATCGGTAATGTCCTTCAGCTCAAATTCTCCACCGGCATAGCCGGCGGCGCGGAACACCTCCCCGATGGTGTAACCCCAGAAATGGAAAAGGAGTGGCAGAAGGCAAACGGCCTGCAAGGCGTCGTCAAGCCACCCCGCTGGTCGCTTCGAGAAGTCATTGCAAATGGTGTGCAGGACGTCAAGCAACCCTTGCGGTGATCCCTGCGGTCGTCGCCCTGACGAGGCTTTAAATCCCGTTGGGTGTGGATGGAATCTCGACAGCCTCGTGTTGAGTAAGGCATCTGTCTCGGATACATATCTTCTTCCGAGCCGTCCACACCATCTTCTTTTGCACTTGTCGAAAGACTTTCGTTTATCGTTTGCGCAGACCGCGACAAGATACCCTTTTTTTTTACGCCGCGCCTTGCCTTTGCCCTGGGGTTGATAATGAGGCTTGTTGAAACTCTTTTGTGTGCGCTGGATGATATTGAGGGATGAATGGCGTTAACTAGAGACGGCTGAATGGCATGAAAGGCTCCACACTCGCTTTGAGAGAACCCGCATTTGTTTTTTCTTTTGCTGGGGACGAGTGAAAATGGGGTAATTATTAATTTTAATACTGCGATGAGTAGTCGGTGTGATGATGATGGTGTTGTACATAACGGCTGTCTTGATGAGGGGGAGACGTCAATGGAGATGGGAAGGTGGTGGGGGTGTAGATAGTTGAATGAGAAACTGGTCTTTCTCTACTTTCTTGTTTTACATGGTGATTTTTGAATACTTCGTGAAGTGACTATGTACCTGAGTTCGCCAACCTCGAGTTTGGGGTTTACGCTCCTGTCAAGAAGGTGCTTCTAGAGACGCTGACCACTCGATACCTTCCTTCTTCGGTCCTTCCGGCTACCCTGAATTTACAAATACTGCAAGAGGGAGCGACTTTATTCTTGTTCGAAGCATAGATATGGAAATATCCTGCACTATACACCGGCCCTTCTTCCACGGAATTTACAGAAACTGATAGACTTAGACCAAAGCTAAGACGAAACTTGCATTCGCCGTTGGCACTTCTTCACAAGTGTCAGCGCCCGATCTGGCTCTTCATACGCGAGCTTTTGATAATCATAGCTCTTGATACGCTCCGAAGAGTATGTGAGAGAAATACCTGGGTGGCAAGATTTACCTGGGACTGTGGGAGCTAGGGGTGCAGAGAATGGGGCGAACGAGCCAGTTAGAGATTTGCGTACTTGGGAATCGAGAGGGGAAGGAAGTTTGGGTGGGGATCGCCCGTTGCTGTAGTGCTGGTGTGGAGGCATGAGGCTGAGGCTCTTCCTTGATTGAATTCGATATGACATGTCAGAATAAGGGTTCCCAAGTGTCCAAGTCCGCGTTACCCGAACATGGAAAGAGGGGTATACAGTAATGGATGTGTAATGATGTGATGTTTTGCTTTCAGCCTGATGTTGAAGGTTAGGAATGTCAGAGCCTTGGGGACGAGTGTGGCGAGAAGTTTGTGCGAGATGACGTTAGGAGGGCCTTGTCAGGTGGTACGAGAACGGTTGACGCCCAGAGACAGAGGAAATATGATAGAGAGAATTTTAGGGAAAGGCTTGGTGTTTTCGGGGAAATTGGGTAGTTGAGGGTCAATTGATGTGTGTAGGGTGATGTTACGAAAGTGAAGTGGTGTTTGTGAGTATTCATGATCTGACAAGTTGATGACACAGCGTTTATTAGGTGAAGTTCTTGGTATTGTAAGGTAGCTCGGGTAGGGAGTAGATTGAAGTATTACATGGATCGGCAAAGAATTTGGATATCAGGTCATTATATGCATATATAAGTTAATATTATAGCAATTAGATGACGATTAACACTTGATATCTTACAAGTGTGGTAAAGATGCGGCTCAAAACCAACGCCGAGTATCCCAATTCGTGCAAATACCACGTACCAGGAAAACCCTCCGAGATACAGGGACTGTACCTGTGGCTTAATCGGTCTCCAAGAAGACGGGCGTTCGCATTGCAGCACATCGCAGTACTGCGTTGCTGCCCGACCCTCTTGTTCTGGAAGACTGCCATTCGAGCCCAACATACTGAAATCTAACCTCATGCTTATCTGCAGGCTGACGATAATCGGTGTCCATGGACAAAAACACAATCGTAAAAGCAAGTCGGGAAAGTGACACGCTGCAAGCCTTGTATCGAGAGTAAGTGGTACAGAGAGACAATCTCCTGATTCCGTCACAACAATGTGTCTCACAACATGAATTTCCAATCCATCTCTTCCAAGATGTCGTGGAATAAGCAAAACGAGAAGATGTAATGTGAACACAGCAGCGGCTGACTCCCGCTTGGAAGGAGAATTCGCGCAGCATCTGGCACAACGCCAGCTATCACTTCTCAAGTCAATCTGGGAGTGTTTCGGGACGATCATCGTGTTATGCACTGCGTGCAGTTTTGTACGACGTCGAAAGCCCTATCGATATAACACAATTGATAGGCTTACAGAAATACTGAAGACGCGTGTATGGTGGCGATCCTGATTCCTGGTCCTGGTCCCTGATGCAGGGCGTAATACGATTCTACACATCACTTTTCGAGAACGGGAACAGAAGATGGTGGTTGCATGGGTTTGCTGTCACCTGGGTAGCCGGGCGCCGGTACGTTGGATTCGACGTCTGTATGGCTCGACTCTAAATTGGTTTCGGGAGGGTGAACGAACAGATGGGTGGGAAGAAGGGTGGACGATAAACGAGATGCGGGGTCGTTTGGCGAATGGATCATCAATTGGCTCCAACCAAACATAAGGTGGCGGTTAGATGTTGTCGTAATCAATTGATAGCCATGTAATCGAGGCCTTGGAAGGATCATTAACTGCCTGCATGAATGCTGGAGCCTCAGCATTGCATGACTTGTTTGGATCCTCGATCGTATCACCATCCCAGGTGCATGTGGCTCAGTATTCGGTGGCTGAGTGGCTGCAGCAGCTTCATACGAATAGGGCGAGACCCGGGCGTAAACAAACCGCCGTAGTGGTTTTATCTGACGCCATGAGGCCTTCGAGGGTATGGTTGGACGAGAATATCTTGATTGTTGGACTCGCAGCATATCAATGTATTGGAGGATCGAAACGGAAGATCCATCTTCATGGACTTGGAGACATCTCGAATGTCGCACCTAGAACAGCATTCTTCGCATATGCATGTGTTTTCTCTGCCGAAGAAATCGAGCAAGACGCAGGAGATGCAGAGGATCGAAGTTAGAAGAGCATAATGCATATGCAAGCACAGACAACTCGACCGTTTTATAACAGTGAGCCGTCATCACAACTGCATGCCTTGCAACAAATAACTGTCGATTATGAATGAAAGTCGGCTTGTTTCCAGGTCCGTCAAAACCGTCGTGAAATGTGTAGATTCCTGTTTGTCAGGACGCCCGAGCTTGCTTCATGTTAAGACCTACTCGTGGCTTGCTGTAGATACCAACAAGTTTGATTCGAGGAACGAAAACCAAGTTGCCCGGTGGTCCGATGATTTTGAGGTCGTGTGGTTCGTTCTCGTCGGGCGTTGAGGTTTGAAAATGGTTCGCAAAACGGGTCGCAAGTTGCCTCGTTTTGGCGAACGGCAGAAAAGCGGTGGATTGCACAGCCCACTTCTGATAACTGTACATTCTGACCATCGAGCCAGATTCGTGAAATTCTGGCCAGGTCGTGAATTGAGTTGGGATTTAAGAAATAATGTGAGACTGATATAAGTGAAACACAGAATTGTGTAAAGATTTGCGAGGCGCCAGAATGCCGTGACAAGGGTAGCAAACTGTACAATTCCAGTTGCCAGCAACAACGACAACGACAACGACATTCGTATCTGTGTGTGCAAAACCTCGCCGTTAGAGCAGACGTGTCTGGCTGAATAATTCGCGGATTTATGGTAAGTTCGACGTAAAATTCAGGCTTCAGAGGTCCTCTGCATGAGCTGAGATGCTTGAGAGAGGCTACACCCGCTAGCGCTGATATATTGGCACTTCGGATCCACCATTCTGCCTTCAGGATTTCGAGCCATTCTCCTATAGTAAGGCGTGAAATATGGGAGCCTCAAAGTGTCCCGCAATGTGAGTGGTTGCCTAGATTTGCACAGCCTTGGGGAAGTGTCTCGGATCGGAAAAGGTAAACTGGTCCCTCCTCTCATGACCCCGCACAACAAGACGGGAAAGTGTAAGGTTTGAAGAAGCGTTTTTCCCACAGCGAAAGATGACTCGATGGCTTGTCTCTCGGGAAAGGATTGACAAGATGGCCCCTGTGGATTCCTTCATACTTTTCAGTTTATTAATGCAGCTACTCGGTGAGTCTTGGTTGTGCTGCAGGTTAGCGGCATTCATCCCCCGCCTGCATTGCGCTCCCGAATCGAGAGCCCTTGCCAAAGCCACAGCTGTAAGGTTGCTACATTATCCACCACACCTGCCCCTCATCCAAATATCGTTCGCCTCACTTCCCAATCATCAGCATATTTTCTTTTTCCAAGGGAACCGAACGCAATTTCTAGTGCCCACCTTATTAGTGCGGCTCTTGAGAATTTCTCGCCTTGGGGAAGTTATATCTTGCTCATCCCCTCCATTGTCGCCCGACCTCATCGTTGCTGACATCTCACGTGTCTACCATCCCCATAACTTAATCAAAGATCTTCAACTTACAAGCATTATCAACCATGGCAGGCCAGCCTCAAGCTGGTCCCCCACCACCTCCTCCCCCACCAGGACACCAGGGACCGGGAGGTAGACCGGGACCATTCGCACGTCCTCCTCCTCCTCCTGGACAGAATGGTGGTCCACCACCACCACCACCGGGAGTTCGGCCTCCTCCACCCCCAGGTGCATTCGCGCCGCAGCGACCACAAATCAATTCGACCAAGATTGTTGACCTCTCACCTAAACCGAAGCAGGACGAGAAGTCTTGCAGGAAGAAACTCACCTCATATCTCTGCTTCACGATCCGGAAAGCCGCCCCCTCCAATCCGAAAGACAAGCCGACTTGGGCCAGGTCTGAAGTTGTTGAAGAGAAACTGCAATCAGCGGAGATTCAGAGCCAGATCAAGAGGCTCAACGAGGCACGAGGGAAGGCAGTATCGGTAGCTGAAAAGAAGGCAGCTTTGGCACCTTTCCAGCAAGGTCAAATCAACAAATTACTAGATCAACTCGCCAATAATGAACACGATTCGAACTTCACCCATACTCTCGCCCAGCTTGACAAGCGGGAGAAGGACCTCAAAAATGGAAAGAGGGAAACCACTACAATGACAGTCTACTTCACTCGCGCTCCTCTAGAGCACCTGAGTGCGGTAGAATTGAACCGAAACATCGAATTAAACGCACAAAGAATGGCGGAGGCCCGAAAACGAGCAGATGATGAAGCCCGAGCACATCCTCCACCAGGACAAGGACCACAGGGACCACCCGTAGTCGATAATGGCCCCGCGTTCTTCCCAGTCAATCAAAATAAAGGGGATAAAGGCAACAAGGCGAAACCAAGGATGGTCTCCAGACATTCAGCGAAGCGAGCACCCAAAAAATATCACGATGAAAGCTCAACTGAGTCTTCCGATTCGGATACGGACAGCTGCTCGGATCTAAGTTCGAATACAACGGATACAACATGGACAAGTAGCTCCAAATCCAGATCGAGAGGGCATGGACGTCGACGACATAGCTATAACCGCCGAAGCCGCAGCCACCATCGCGAGCCCCAAAAGCTTTATATCGCAGACCGCCCTCATTCGCCACCCCGTCGACTTGCCGAAGTATTCGACAATGGCCCAGCGCCAATTGGCCCGAGACCATATGCGCCTGAAGTTCCACGAGCAGTCCCGAGCGGCGTTGACGCAGTCGCCGCTGCTTACCAGGCTGGTAAAATCGATGCCGATGCCGAAAGATATGGGCTCACCGAGCGTGAGCGGTACACTCCCGCCCCAAGACCCATCGTTGTCGACCGCGCACCAGTTGTCATCAACGAGCCTTATAGAGAGCCAAGGGCTATCGTCACTTACGGCCCACGGGAACGCGTCTATGTCGAGCCTCGGTACCCAAGCCCACCGTCTCCAAGATACGAACAACGGTTCGAAGAGAGGCGTTATCCTGAAGAGCGATGGGTCGAAGAGCGAGAATTCCGACCACGCACAGACTATACAAGGCGAGAGCGAGATGCCGAGGAATACATGGACCGAGTCCCATTTGTTGAGCGTGCTGAGCGGCGAGTTCCCATCTTCCGAAACACAAATCCCTTCGCTACACTTCCCCGTCGTTATCCTTCCGTGCCTTCCAGTGTTGATAGTGGTTGGTAATCGGCATGTTTATGAATGAATGCTGTTGCTATTTTGAGTTCTCTAGACTGGAACCGCGAGGAAAGGCTGGTCTTGCTTGCCGTTTGGGTGTATTTATCTTGGGAGCAAGGAGGCATTACTCGTTGAATCTGTTTTCTGATTAGTCTTACTCGAGCTGGTTTGGAATTTTGGGAGGTTGTATCTTGGGAGGCTACAAAGCGTTGATATTGCTTGGTGTTTTTATGAGGAGGAAAAATTTATGACGACGACTGACGATTTTCCTATCCGTCACACGATACCACCTTTAATGTACCATACAGTATGAGGAGAATTCCAACTGAAATTTTCACCTACATCTTGCATGCAAATCGCTCAGAAGAAGCAAAGTGACACACCTCCAGGAGTCCAGGTGCGAGGCACACCTTATATGACTTTGTCAATTGGGGGGTGTTGGGATAGTCCTAGAAGCGCTGAGAAGGTTGATGCCCAATTGCAACATCCTACAAATCATATACCCTTGATGGTTGAGGATCTCTTCTCGTTGGACTCGGCTGTGGCGGGTTGGGGTTCCGGACTGTGGGAGATCCTTTAACCTTGATTCGGGGACCAATTGAGGGCTGTAGATAGAGTCAGAAGGAGCCATTAGTTCCACGAAGCTGTAATAGAACGGAACTGTCCGCCTTGGATTTTCCTTGGAAACCCGACATCGCAGAAGATCTTTGTTCTCACGTGCAGGACACGAAAAAGCAACGCTCCGCTCCGTTGATCCAAGCTACTAGCGTGGAGGGGTACTGTACTTCACCCCACGTCCCCGAATCATACCGAGTTTGTCAAAGATTTTGCTATCTACATCAGCTCTTCTAAATCTTCCAAATATTCCCCGAACCCCTAGAACTTGATTATTTCGATACCCGCTCTACACAACAAAATTCTATTCAGAATCATGGCCCGTCAATTCTTCGTCGGTACGTTACATCTTTGGACCGCTCCAGCGGGAGCTGAAATATAAATCTACTCCCGAAAAACTCTCTCGCGGGGTTCTTGCCGTACTCTGATACTTCTGCAATTATCTAACAATGGCATAGGTGGGAACTTTAAGATGCAGGTCTCCCTCTGCGGGGTTCGGAGCGGTAAAAGCGTTGTCTGAGCGAGGCTGATTCTGATGGTATAGGAATGGGTCTGTCGACGCCATTAAGAAGATCATTGGACATATCAACGATGCTAAGTTGGATCCAAAGACTGGTTAGTCTCGCGCCTTCTTCGATTGAGCTCTGGAAAAGTGGTAGCCGTTTTGGAAGCTCAATCTGCAACACCTTCTACAAGCGTTGCAATAGCGAAAGAGTTATTGCTGACAACATCTTACTATCAGAGGTCGTGATTGCACCTCCAGCCCTCTACCTCCTTCTTGCCCGCGAGCACCTTAAACCCGGCCTCGAGGTTGCAGCACAAAACGTCTTCGACAAGCCTAACGGTGCATTCACGGGCGAAATCTCCGTCGACCAACTCAAGGACAGCAACATCACCTGGACTCTCCTTGGCCACTCCGAACGCCGCGTGATTCTGCAAGAGGACGACCAATTCGTTGCCTCCAAGACAAAGGCTGCTCTCGATGGTGGCATTGGCGTTATTTTCTGCTGCGGAGAGAGCTTGGAACAGCGAGAGAGCAACAAGACTATCGACGTCGTTACATCACAGTTGAGAGCTGTCAAGGAGAAGGTCGCGGATTGGTCCAAGATTGTCATTGCCTATGAGCCTATCTGGGCTATTGGTACCGGAAAGGTCGCTAGCACCGAGCAGGCTCAGGAAGTCCATGCTGCTATCAGAGCTTGGTTGAAGAAGGAGGTCAGTGACAAGGTTGCGGAGGAGACAAGAATTATCTACGGTGGCAGTGTCAGCGAGAAGAACTGCAAGGACTTGAGCAAGCAGCCTGATATTGATGGGTTCTTGGTGGGCGGAGCTTCCCTGAAGCCAGCTTGTGAGTGTCACGTTCCAGTTGCTATAGAAGTTTGTACTAACACTTGCTAGTCGTCGATATCATCAACAGCCACCTGTGACTGCAAGACGGTAATCAAGGAGATTCACGACTATAAAACGATGGGATGTGTTCCTATGACTTGGAACAGCACTGTAATAGGCTGTTTGTAGATAGCCATCCACTCAACACACCTTGATGACAATGACTTCCTCTGAATTGTTGAATATTTAAGAGAAGGTGAAGCCAATATTTCACTGAATAAGATCCCTCTTCTTCGCAGAACTTGTTGCAATACTGAATATTCCTCGATGTTTAATTCATCATGTCTGCAAATATTTTGCTCTTTTGCCATTTCGAGTCTGACATTCTTAGCAACCTACGTGACCAGATGCCAGCTCAAGCAATAGACCCAACATCTAGATCATATGCCATAGGCGTCATACTCCTTTCCCTGACCGTATTTTCAATCTTTGAAGTGTTCCTCTCCTTCATCATAGGGATATCCCGGCTGGTCCTGATCGTTCTACTAGTTTGCATGGCTGGAGCGGAGTTTTTGGCCCGAAACGCTGCGAATGTCCCCGATTCCGTGGGAGACCCTATGGAAGTTGAGGCTGAAGACGATTGGCATGTTATATAACGTAAACGACAAATATCGCGCTCGTCCGTGAGCATGTAGAAACGTGCCGACGCTTGTACGAGGTCCATTTGAAGATATATGCGTACATCCATCAATATACATTCGCTCCCTCTCCCACATTTCCAAACGCCATGATCAATGCAATATAATACACCTCCCTCTCTTCCTCAGACATGTATCCCCCCGTCATGGTAAGGACTCCAAACGCCCCTAACACTCTCATTAATACTCTTCACCGGCTTCGTAACCTTCTTCAACTTCTCTCCATTCGCATCCCTCAACAGCTCCGCTTTCTGCAGCACCTGCTCCTTCGTCAAGTTCCGCACACATATCGCCTTCTCCCGTCCATTGATATAGGTTCCTTTTATGACTGGGTGTTTGCGCGGTCGTGGGGAGACGGTGATTTCGACTTGGGGGTTTGCGGCGGCGAACTTGGATAGGCTGTTGCGCAAGAAGGAGCTGTTTACCTTGTTAGAATAGATAGAGAAGACAATGTGCTAGAGGATTTACTTCATGCCCTTAGAGCTGCCAGCCCAGTCGCAGTAGTGGAAGTCAAGACGTTTGCACTGCAAGATGAAGGCTCCGACGCCATTCTGCAGGCGCGTTAGCGGGTGTGCATTTCAAATTGAGAGCTTGCAGAGTGTACCTGGCCGATTGCCGCCTTCCGTATTCCTTGCACGACCATTGTGATTGTCCTGTCTCTGAGATTCGAGGGTTCCAAAGTTTCTTAAAATCTCCCAAAATTGAAGTCCCCAAAATTTGGATCACGTGTAAAACTAAAAGCATGCGCTAATACGAAAGCGGTAATATTGCTCTCCTTTCAGAAAGAACCAAGGGATATCTTTCAAAATGGGATTTTGGAAGATGTGCTTACACAGATAGATGGTTGAGTTGAGTAGATCTTTACAAGCTGGAATATGAGGAAGAGAAGTTTTCTCAAGTGCACCTTCCCGGGCGGCAGCATGATTAAACGACCATTTTTCAGAGAGACATCTTCAATTTAGAAGCATTTGCCCTGTATTTAAGGACTTAAACCATAACCGTACGTAAAATGTATTGTGTTAATATCATCAATTTTTTTTCCATTCCTATACTACTAGCCTCAACAGATACCGCAATCTATCCTCTATTGGCACAAATGAGACGGCCCATTGGTCACCCATCAATTTCCATCCTATCCATTAGTATATGAAGGGTGGACGCCGTGCTATCTGTGAAATAGCCTGCCGAGCCTTCCGAAGCTGGAGAGTCACCGCCAGAGGGACTAAAGAGCTCTTTTTCTGCCGAGCGCGCCATATAGACCCCCCCTTTCTTGAGTTCGTGTCTCATATTTAAATCTTTGGCTTCAACGACAGGACGGAGGGGCTCTGTCCTACATCGCTGGTATTTGTGCTTCACCATTGATGCAGCTCGAGACTGTCTTACTCCTGGTAACTCCGAGATCGAGGAGGTAGGCACCCAACGAAGTTCAACATGTACACCAAGTTGCTTGAGACGGCGTGAGAAAATGGAACAGCCAATGATTCGATCTGCTACTTTCTTTGACTCGGGACTGAGAATTGCCTTGAGAGCGGGCGCCGAGTCTGTGTACACAACGACCGTCGATGGCTTGTCGTCCATCGAGGTGCATATTTTCCAAGCGTTTTCAAGAGCTTGCCCAACTGCTATGCCCTTGGCGACTGGTAACGCCGCAGAGGTTGTTATGTGGTATTGTCGCCATGCAAAGTTGTTTTTCCTTGTCTTGTAGGCAATGCCAGCACCAAGTCCTTTGGTATTACAGTAGGCATTCGTCCAGAACACAGCTCTCGGTTTGTTGTTGATGGAGGACTGCTCATCGTACTCCAGCTTAGCGTATGAAATGGCAGCAGTTTCGTCTTTCTCGATAATGATGCTACCACTGAACTTTTGTGAGATGATCCCGGCTTGTATCGACCTTTTGGGTAGGGATTCGCACTGTAGAGATCCTCCGGGCAAACGCCTGTCCTCAGAGTTATATGCTGCGAACTTGTTGACTCTGACGAGGGTAACCTTTGCTCGTGGGAGTGCATGAGGATGAGGTCGAAACGGCAGGATGAAGCTATCGCCGTTCGACTTGTAGGAGCCGGTGTAAGGCGCCAGTTCGGAGTGCCGTTGAATTGGCCCCCCCCGGGAACTTCTCTTCTGTTTGAAAAGAAAAAGTGAAAGTATTTACATTCGATAAGTTGAATGCACGTGGAAAGTGAACTTCTTCTTCACCCGTAGGGCTCTGTGGCTCCTGATGCGGATTCATTTTGGCTTTTTCAGAGCGGGTCTTTGGACGGAGCTGTGAGATCTTGAAAGCTGACGAATATGAAGAGAATTGAAGTAAAGATCAAGTTTTCGTTGAGTGTGGCAGCTTAAATTCTCAAATTTTGATATTGACTGACTAGACGCACTAGCGCTAGCACTCAAAAAACACAATCACCTTCTAGGAGTAAAGGATCTGGATTATTTCATTATGACAGCATATGAGATTAATGACATACTCCTAGATATTATAAAAAGAACATGAAGATGTTTCAATAGATATCAAGCTTGATGGCAGGGTTTCGGTTGCCAGGTATAAAGCACTTCCCACCCCAAAGTGATGGGAACTTCGAGTGCAGTCAACTACCCTTTGGGCTAGCTGTAAGAACCTGCATTATAATAAATCAAGTTTTGTAAAGTGAGAGGAAAGTAAAGCAATGAAGCGCCGGGACGAAGTAAAAGCTCCTCTTATTGAGCTTCTTCGACAATTTGCGACCACTATTTGATTATCTTCTGACCGCTTTCCCTTGGGTGCGCAACATAGATATTCGCCTGATGGATCTTGTAGCTTCTCAGTAGGCGTTCAAGGCGGAGGAATAACAAAGGTGAGGTGGTTAGAAGTGAATCTCGGGAGATCTTCGTTTGGATGCCAAGGAGCTAGGCAACGAGGCGATCTCAAGCTAATTACATTGCGACGCGACAGATTTCCACCTCCCCATCAAATACTTCCCCAGCTCCGCGAGCTGCATCTTCAAGATCTCATCATTTAGTCGGTCCCTCTAAGACAGCTGCGATGACCGACAAACTCCCCCCGAATCTACTCGCTCTTTTTGCGCCTCGTCCTCCTCTGCGATTCATACCACCTGCCGACCACGCGCCAGGGGAGCGAAAAACTGCGAATATCAGTGGACTTGCCGCTTTCCTTCCGCAGCTTCAGGATTACAAAGAGAATGACGAATATGAGCCCACTGAGAGCTGGCTGCAACGAAAGGACCGTCTGAAGCAAGAGAAGAAACAGCGCCAAGAGAAGCTGCTGAAAGAAGGACCCGCGTCGTGTGAGGGCGACCCTACCTGTTTCGATTACCTTTTATCTTCACTTGTCCGAATTCTGGCCATGTGTCTCTTTTTTTCTTTTTTGCTAATACCTTGGTGTGTCATAGACAAGCCTCAAGATGACCCTAATATTCGAGGGGACGCTTTCAAGACCCTCATTGTCGCACGACTCAGCTATGATGCTACTGAACAGGACCTTGAGAGCGAATTTGGTCGTTTTGGTCCTATTGAGCGAGTACGCTATCTGCGCTATCGCTTTCTTTTGCGCTGTACTAATTGCTACATAGATCCGGATTGTCACTGATACGCATTCTGATGAAAAGCCCAATAAGAAAAAGAAGAAACACCGTGGATACGCCTTCGTAGTTTATGAACGAGAGAAAGACATGAGAGGTAAACACATCATATTCCCAAGTACCCACAGCCTTGTCCAGCGGATCGAAAGATACATGTTTTTGTTTGTAAAGATTTGGCCCTCAAGCTGCCTATCTTCTCCTTTTCATCATCCTTTCGCCAAATGCAAGGTATACAAAGTATGGGCAAAATGACTGACAAATGCGCCTTGCTCGCGCTTCGTGAACAGCTGCTTTAGATGCTTGTGATGGTATTCGAATCAAGGATCGCCGTATCAAGGTAGATGTTGAACGCGGTAGAACAGTCAAGGGCTGGAAGCCTCGCCGTTTCGGAGGTGGACTCGGCGGTCGTGGATATACGAAGACAGTTGCCGCTCGCCCAATGGGACCCGGTGGGTTTAATGGACCTCCTGGGGGACCGGGTGGATTCAGAGGAGGCGGTTTCCGTGGCGGCTTCGAGGGGGCAAGAGGCCGAGGTGGATTCAGAGGTGGCGGTGGCTTCCAGGACCGAGGAGGCTATGGCGGTGGTCGAGGAGGTATTGGCTACCAGGGAGGTGGTGGATTCTCATCCAGAGGAGGTTACGGTGGTGGAGATCGCGGTGGGTATGGAGGATCCAACGGATACGGTGCACCCCCCAATGCCCCAGCTGGTCCAGGTGGTAGAGGTGGAGGCGGGTATGGCAGAGGAGGCTTTGGTGGTTCCGGTTCTCCAGATCGCAACGGTCCTGCCATGTCAGCGCCAGGTGGTGGGTATGACTCGCGTGGTGGCGGTCGCTCATATGATGACAGATCCGGCGGATACCGTGGCAGTCGAGGCTACAATGACCGTGATGGGGCTCGTGGAAGTGGCAGCAATATGGAGCCGGTAAGACCGAGAGACGGCGGCCGAGACGGTGGCGGATATCGCGACAGAGATCGAGATGGAGGGTATGGAGGAGGCCGCCCTCGAGACGACGACTCACGAAAGAGGCAGTACGAAAGCAATGGCTACGAAGAGGATCCTCGCAAATTGCGGAGATACTAGGGTGCAGCGAGGCATCATTCGGTTTGTCTTGCGGTGGGTTTCTCGATCTTCAGTCTTTCTTCCCTTTATCACCAGGGGTAAGCGGTTCTCGATGCAATTTCCAACAAGGTAGTATTTGCCCTCGCACTATACTTGCCCATTCCGACCTTCAGAGTTCTCACCGGAAGCAATAATGTTCATCTCATGGTAACCCGACCCCTTCTCGACACTCGACATGAATATTCTGGATTAGCTGCGAGAAATTCTGGCTCACCCTTACTCGCGACATTCCCTAAACTGGCGAATTTGCATGCGTTCTGATCTTGGGAGGTAAGGTCAGAGGTAAGACGTTGTACCACCTGACCATTCGACATCTAGTCCCAAAGGTTCTTGCTTGTATTATCAGGGATTAGTGTATTAGGGAAGTGGGTGGTAAGAAGGGACGGCTCGTGCAACAAAAATGGTTTCTTTTATTTCCTCAATAATCAGACAGCGCCGCTTAACGCCGGTGATGTCCCTGACTGTATGATACTATAGGCAACCCGAATTCAACAAGTATTTTGCGCTCTTCCTTTTCCTTTTACTCCTCCATGGCGTCAATTTCTGTGACTTCATTCGTCGCCGCACTCCAATACCTGTCGATCATTAGCCAAGCCGTCTGAATTCCCAAAACAAAACAACTTACGCAACCAACTGCACCGAAAACTCTGCCGTTGCAACGCCAAACAACTTCAGCAGCCTAGTTTGTCTACTATCCAAGACATCACCCTCTTTGCAGACTGTGTACGCATTCTGAAGCGAAATCTTCCCCTTCACCAAGCTCGTCGGCACATTCAGCTTCCTTAACTCCGGCTCCAAGCTATGCGCCATCGGCACATCCTCATCGGCAGCAATCTCTCCTCCCATACTATACACAATACCAGCCGGAATCGTAAACTCCCTTGTAGCTTCTGTGCCTGCGCGCGCAAAATCCGTTTTGGCTAGAGAAGCAAAGTATTCCGTGATTGCCGAAGGCTCGCGGTTTGTGAAGAGCAGCCCAACGTTGCCGTTTAGGTATTTAGAAAGCATGCGGGTGTTGGGTTGGTATTCGTCTTCGGGGGTGGTGCCGAGGGCTTTGGCCATTACTTTTGTTTTGCCAAAGAAGAGCCTATCGTGCCATCAAATTAAGGAATTGTCCATATGTAAATTAAGAGAAGTGGGAGGGAAACTAACCTGCAATCGCTCAACTCATTGCGCACATCCTTCAAGTATGTATTCCGCATATTCTCAACGGAGAATACGAAGCAGTGCTGGTACTCGTCCAGACATTCCCGAACATTAGAAAAGAGTTTTAAAGTGAGCTCTTTACCTTTCTTGTCGACTTTCGTCAGGTGGACGACCTTCGCGCGCTTGGATTTGGGCATTTTTGCGGTTTAACGGGTTCTTGCGGTGGGGGGATTTCTCGATTGAAGATAATTATTTTTTGATTGTCGATAAACTTTTAAGGTTGACGCTAGCGGCCGCCTCGGTCCGGGTTAATAATTACAGGGGAAGAGCTAGTGTGAACTTCATGAGGAGGAGCTTTTTGTTAGGACTGAAGTAAGTTGGCAGACATGTTGGAGTTTATGGATTATGTTCAACATGCGTTTTATAACGCTTCGCATTGGAATTTTGAGAATTCTTATTCGCAGTTGACAGCTACTGCGCGAGGTAAACAGGTCGCGATCCCGTCTTAAATATGGTTTGTTGACATTGGCAGGACTCCTTGAATTCGATACTCCTCGAGGATTACGGCTGAATCTCTCTTCTCTATCGTCTCCAAATTTTGCAACCTCATACGCGATCGGGAGCGTCGGATTAGTCGATGGCGCGCTCTCCTACCTCTACACTTCTCTACCCCTCTATACAACTTCCCAAAGCGGGGACATAGACCTTCACGATGTAATACGAGGTTACAGGCAAATACAAGAACTACGCAGGCAGGATGAATCTTGGATGTGGGAAGAGTGGCAAGGCGGGAAACGGACAGACAAGCGGGATACCCTGCTCTATGGACGACTGTACCTGCCTCAGAGCACTCTCGAAGCGTTGTATCTCCGGCGGATAAGTCCTACCCAACAGCTAAAGCTTTCGGCGGTCAGCGATAGTCGATTACGAAATGGGGGCACGATCCTGGCTTTACATCAGTATGATGTTGGGAAATACAGTGCCGAGACGCTGTACTCGACGGATGGGGGGCTTATAGGATTGAGAGGGATATACAATTTTGGTCCAGATCCAAGGAAAGGAATCACGGTACCCCCGAGAATCGAGGATCGATTCTATGGCCGATTCAGTGCCGGCGCCGAGATGTATTATGGGTCTCTGAATAAGTCCGGAGGTGTTAGTTTTGGCGGCAGATTTGCAACATTGCCTGCTCATAAAGGTGTACCCTTGACTGCTACATTGACGCTGAATCCGCTGATGGGAAATCTGAGCACGACATATGCGGTGAAAGCGGGTAAGAACCTGGCGCTGTGCTCGAAGTTCGACTTCAATGTTTACAGCTATGAAAGCGATTTGATGCTTGGGTGTGAGCTGTGGAGATTGAAGGCGAAAGCACAAAGAACGCGGGAGCGAAGTATGGCTGCGAAGCTTGAATGGAGACTGGATGAAGTCGAAGAAAAGCCTTCCCCGGAGCCCGAGGAAGTTGCTGGGGTTCTGAAAGCCAGAGTTGATCAGAATTGGAGGATTGGCTTGCTGTGGGAGGGCAAGGTTAAGGAATTGCTTTTCACGCTCGGATCGTCAATTGATATGAAGAGACCTGATCAGCCATTCAGGGCTATTGGTCTGGAGGTTCAGTACTCGTCTTGATCCCAAAGTGGTGTGGCTCTTAAGCTATTATCACCTTGCCCTACTGCATTGATTTGCGGTCTGCAGAGCTCTTGAGTCGGATGTTTTTTCGAGAGCGGATGGAAGATCTATCATCAACTTCGGCCGGAAGAGTTGTTCGCTCTCCGGCGAAGAGAGGTCGGAAACATTCGGATTCCGACCTGATTCGAATGAATACAAAGACATGCATCTTGTGTATGCCGAAAAGAGGAAGAGCTCTAACAAAGTCTGGCGTCAGAGCTTACTATTGCTCTAGAAAGATGGGGTGCCCATCGTGACAGGGAGGCGCACATAACTCTCTCAACTTAAAAATTGAGTATATACAAATTTAGCTCTAAAGACTCAGGAGTACAACGAACACAACCAAATTAGTAAAACCCGTCAAGATCTGCGTACAAAACACTACAAGGTTGCACCTTTACTTTAGTACTATATTTACTCTGAAACCGAATAATGGTATGGCTTCACAATATCGTCCTGCCTGGAGTGAGACATTGTAGTGAGGGTACGAGACATGAACATCAACCTAGTGGCCAAGAAACCCAAAATTCCAAGTCCACGGAAACGACATCAACCTACGGGAATTAATGCATGCAAGTCATAGCCTCAAACTTTCGGAGAACTGTAACATTCCAACACACGTGACTGTGATATAAAAGCTTTCATTGGCTGAAATGAGTGCACCAGCGGGGCAGACACCACCCCAACACCAACAAATCGAACGACATCTCATAGAAATCCTGGCCGTCCTGTCCGTCCTGTTTTCCTCTTTTTTCTTCTTTTTTCGCCCAATGCCACAGCCACCACCGACGTCGCCCTCATCCATGGTGATAATTATGCGCGATGATCAATTCCCAGCTGCCTGGGAGGAGAGAGGAGATAACAAACCCACGCCACTAGGCTCGAAGCAAACATGTTCGTCTCAGAGAGAAACCCGCAAACAGACCTACCGAGCGACCGTGTCGAAATGATGCCGGCGCATAGCACAAAGCTAAGGATTCGCTCTTTTTTCACAGCGGTCGCAGCCAGCAGGTGAAAGTAGTGGCCGGCCTCTTTTTCCAAGCATCTGCAAGCATTTCTAAGTGTTCTCGGGGTCATCGAGAAGCATTTGTTAAAGCTGCAGCACCGGCTCCTTGGCTTGGCGCAACAAGACAGGGATCCATCCGGGTTGTTTTCCATCGCTCCTCCTCCAGAGCTTCGTTCGCAGCAGGGCAAAGTCTGCGCTGCGCTGAATACCCCTCCAAGACGCAGTCCGGGCCCAATAATTGATGCCTTTGTATTGCTCTATTTCTCCCACACCCTTCCTAGCATCCTATCAACTCCCTCGAATTCGAAAACAAATATCTATCATACGATGAACTTACCCAACAGACTTCCGGGTGCCCAGTCACCACACCCTCTTCCTTGAATATTTGTCTCTTGTGATTGTCTGCACTGGCTGTATCAGTCACAGTAAGCAGTTCCAAGACATACCCAAAGAGGTACTCATTATTTATTTCTGCACTCCGACCCACCCTCTAGCAGCCCTCCCTCCAAGAGATAATACTAACAGACACCGTCCATTATCTAGACCTGTCCCACCTTTCAACTACTACCTGCACAACTTATAACGCGTCGTCATCGGTACATCAAGTTCCCACCTTCGGTAATTCTAGACTGGATCCTATCCTATCTACAAAGGACCCCAAACTCCCGCCGCGAACCACAATACCCTTTGTCCTCACTCGAACAGCGAGAATCCAAGAAGCAAACAACCCTCCACCACACGTCAGAGGCATTCATATACCAACGCTGGGCAGCGCAAGAATTGCATTGAGCTTTCGGGCGCGGGAATCGTGGAAAGGCAGGGGCGGCAGACGAGGTTTCCTATACAAACACAGACCTTTTGAATAAAACCTCAAAGGACTCCAGTCTTCGATTACAAAGCCTTGTATCATGAACTACACCATCACGGTCGACTGCGATAGCGGCAATGACTACGATGGCCGGATAGGAGTCAGAGTATCGTCGATCTTCGTGATCGGCTTTGGGTCTATGTTAGGTACAGCTCTGCCTCTCTGTTAATTTAAGATTGAACTCGTAGTTAATTGCCATGAACAGGTGCTCTGTTACCAATTGCATTGGCCCGGTCAAAGAAAATGCAAGTTCCACCACTTATATTCTTCATGATTAAATACTTCGGATCTGGTGTTATTATCGCGACAGCATTTATACATGTAGGTCTAGATGGGTTTCGAATTGGCATGTTCTTGCCAAAACCCAATCTCTGTATATGGCGAGAAGTTCCTTGCTGATATGTTGTAGCTGCTCTCACCGGCCAACGCAGCTCTGAACTCGCCTTGTAATACGGGTCCAATCACTACATATGACTGGGCGCAGGGGATTTGTCTAATGACAATCTTCGTGATGTTCCTTGTCGAACTCATGGTAGCACGCTTCGATCTTCTTGGAAAGAATCCAAATGATTTAGAGGCATCCGACCCTTCGAAAAACCTCTTGGAAACGACCGAGAAGCACTGCCAACAAAACCATAGTATCCGCGAAACCGATGACCATGGCGTCCCTCGCTCTAATGAAAACTCCACTGGTGATGCGCATGGGCCTCTTCGTTCCAATGGTTCGCCTAGCAGCTCCTCGAGTACTGTTGCACAGGTCCCTAAAACTCGGAGCAGCATTCCAGGAAAACCGAATGACTTATCATATCCTCCTGGGGGTGAAGATCACCTAGGGCACCAACGAGATCATGACAAATTCGACGCCGACAAATTTGCAGCGCAGATGACTGCGATATTCATTCTCGAATTTGGCGTTATATTTCACTCAATCTTCATCGGTCTCACTCTGGCTGTTACGGGGGAGAATTTCAATATCCTCTACATTGTCCTCACTTTCCATCAAACGTTCGAGGGCCTTGGTCTTGGTTCCAGACTCGCTACTGCTCAATGGCCGAAGAAAAAGCTCTGGATGCCGTGGCTTTTAGGTGGGATATATGGGCTCACCACTCCTATTGCTATTGCTATCGGACTTGGCGTTCGAGAGAAACTTGACCCCAATAGCCAGTCGACGCGAATTGTCAATGGTGTCTTTGATTCCGTCTCTGCAGGAGTACTGATATACACTGGATTGGTGGAACTCATGGCTCATGAATTTATGTTCAATGAAGAGATGCGGAAAAGCTCCATCAAGATGATGCTGTTTGCTTTCCTCTGCATGAGTGTCGGCGCCACAATCATGGCGGTCCTCGGAAAATGTAAGATTATTGGTCTTTGGTATCTTCCTTATATTAACAGGGGACGGATTCATGAGTTATAAGGCAAGTTTTGAAGTCCTGCTTCAAAGATGCCTTAACTTTTGAATCAATAACGTACCTCTGCAAACTTTTGAGAGATTATGCTAACCGAAATTCTTTAGGGGCTTGAAAGTCGCAACGACTAAGTTTTGTTTAAAAAAAGCTGGGTTTGGGTACGGCGATAGATGATTCCCACGATCCATTACAAACGCCGCTCCAAGGACGGTAGACGTAGATTCTGGGGATGATGATGTTATCGAAGATTCTTGATTCGAGATAGAGGATGTGTTGCCTGACGTTTGCACGCGAGACATTGAGGTCGATGGATGACGATCTTTCGTCTACTGCCCAGAAACCGTTCAACTGTTACAGAATGAACTATGGATGGATTTAAATCTACAGATAATGTAAGGAGCCTTCTGATATACACGTGATGATGACGCTAGATCTGCATCGCTGTCGTTCCCCTCGCAAATCGGGGAGCCGTAAGTTGAAGTTTCCTTAGAACCGGTAAATCCGATGGCTCAGAAATTGAAACTTCTTGATTATTTCAATTCAATGGACACGGCTCTGGTATATGCCGTAATTCCGAGATATCGGTCACTTCTTGATTATTTCACCGATCTCCTGATTTCTGATGCGCTTCTTTGCTATTAAACGGCATGTTTTCTGAAGCCAGCAGCTTTTCCTTTACAGCTCATAATCACTTGACGTTACTGCCTTTCTTCAAAGATTCGAATACAACATTCCAAATCCAATGATTTATCAATTACCCACGCATAATCGGCCATTTTTTCAAATATTCACAATGTCCTCTCAAACCGACCCCCAAAACCCCTATGCAGCCGTCCACGCAAACCCTCAAGGAGAAGGAGATGCCCGTCCCACCGCCTTACAAATCATCAAAGACGAAAACCTCATCAACAAAATGACCGACAAAGTCATGCTCGTCACGGGCGCTTCGTCTGGCATAGGCATCGAAACCGTGCGAGCTCTCCACGCAACAGGCGCGCATATCCTCATGGGTGTGCGTGACATGAAAAGAGGCCAAGAAGTCCTTGACTCCGTTAAATCTTCTAGTGAAGGAACAGGAGAGATTGATTTGTTGTTTATGGAGTTGGATTCTTTTGCTTCGATTCGTGCTGCTGTTGATGAGTTTTTGAAGAAAAGTGGGAAGTTGAATGTGCTCGTTAATAACGCCGGTAATAGCATGCTCTGTTCCTCTCGTTCGCGGTGAACCAAAGATAACCGGCATCAAAAATTGCGGATTTTGAATGTTCCACACGGCCTGGGATATTCAAAATCAGTACCGTCTTTTTTTTTTCCTTTTTTTTTTTTTTTTTCCCCTTCAAGTATAATACTG